>ERZ761602.286-NODE-286-length-118214-cov-16.094610_pt1 | contig 118214 bp, 114 predicted proteins | sample MGYA00512165_ERZ761602 | MGnify/ENA primary metagenome ERZ761602 (study PRJEB28899, sample SAMN02445085) | bioreactor sludge metagenome | biome: EBPR sludge; isolation source: Thorneside wastewater treatment plant | place: Australia: Brisbane, Thorneside...
CGTTTCAAGTTGAACCAAATGACCTATTGAATATGAAGCCAAGTTCTGTCATGATAAATGGAGAATGGGTTTTGCAATCATAGGATGAAATATGTCTCAAAACACACCAAAACTCACACCTGAAATGTTAATTCCCCGCTTGGGAGAATACCTTGTGCAAAAGGGATTAATCACCGATGCTGGCTTACAACTGGCATTAGATTATCAAAAAGAAAAAATTGCCAAAGGTGAAACCTATATGTTAGGGCAAGCCTTAACTGATTTGAAGTTATTAAGCAAAGAAGCATTAGACCAAGCCATTACTGAGCAAATTCTTCAACTGCGAACTGCTTTGCAAGCCTCCAATCGAAATTTAGAACGACGTGTGCAAGAACGCACAGCCGATTTGAACGAAGCCTTGCAAAAGCTTTCTGAGTTAAATCAAATGAAAGCCAATTTTGTATCTAATATTTCGCATGAATTGCGAACTCCATTGACGCATATCAAAGGCTATGTTGAGTTATTGATTTCTGAGTCATTAGGAAGTATTACCGAAGAACAAAAACATGCTTTGGCTGTCAGTCAAAAATCTACGTCTAAACTAGAAGATATGATTGAAGATTTGATTATGTTCTCATTAGCATCACGTGGCGAATTGAGCATGAAGTTAAGTGAAGTAGATATTCGCCGTTTGGTTTCGCTGGCAGTCAAATCTGCAACCAACAAAGCCGAAGACCGCGGAGTCAAGTTGCAAGCACAATTTACAGACGCAATTCCACTGGTACAAGCCGACCCTGAAAAAATTGGCTGGGTGGTGAATCAACTGTTGGATAACGCAATCAAGTTCACCCCGTCAGGCGGAAGCGTGGTTGTGTCGCTTAAAGAAGAAGGCGCAAATTTAATCAATGTATCAATTACAGATACAGGCATTGGCATTCCACAAAATCGAATGCAAGAAATTTTTGAGCCATTTCATCAATTGGATGGTTCATCTACCAGACATTATGGTGGCACAGGTTTGGGGCTGGCGTTGGTTCGTCAAATTATCGAAGCACATGGTTCGCTATTGGATGTAAAATCAGTGGAAGGCAAAGGCACTACATTTAAGTTTCCATTACTAGCCGTGCGAGATTAAATGGATATTGATACTCTTTCACAATTGCATTTTATTTTTCAAGAAATGCAAAAAAAGCCAGACTTAAAATCCGCATTGGATTCATTATTTTTATCTATGCGGAGTTCATTTGTGTTTGATAATGTCGCTGTTTATTTAGAAGACCCGCAAGATAAAAGTTTAGATGTCATCTACGCACGTGCAATGGGGCGTGGAAAAACTGCCGAAGCCGATGCCGCTTGGGGTGAAGTGATTGCGACAGAAGTAATAAAGACCAATCGTTTAATTATGCGCGAACCGGGTCAACCGATTAAAGGTATGGATAGAATTTCGCAAACCTATTTGCTTGGCATTCCCTTGCGCATTAATTCAAAAGTCAGAGGCACATTATTGTTTGTGCGTTTCGGCGGACCTGCTTATTCTGAATTGCATATTCATTTGGCATCTTTACAAGCTTTTTGGTCTGCTTCTTTGATAGAAAAAAAAGAATTACAAGATGCCCGTGCTGAATTGGATTCAGTGCAACGTCAGATGCGTTTACAAGATGATTTTGTTTCCACCATTTCACATGAATTGCGCACACCGTTGGGTTTCATCAAAGGCTATAGTACAAGTTTATTAAGACCAGATACAACATGGGATGAAGAAACACAAAAAGAATTTCTCACTATTATTGATGAAGAAGCAGATAGATTAACGCGTTTGATTGAAGATATGCTTGAATCAGCGCGTTTACAAAGTAAGACATTGCAATTTAAATTTGCCCCTATTCGTTTAGATGCATTAATCCGCGACGTTGCCACCCGCGTCAACACGCATCACCCTGACTTGAAAATTGAATACCACTTGGAGACATTACCCTCCGTTCATGGAGATGGCGTGCGCCTTTCACAAGTGTTTGAAAATTTATTTAGCAATGCTATTAAGTACGCCCCAAATTCAAAAATTACTATCTCTACCAAAGCACTTGAAAAATCTGTCTTAGTCTCATTTGCAGACCAAGGTGAAGGTATTCCCGAAGATTTCCTCCCGTTTTTATTTGAACGTTTTTATCGCGTGCCCGGCGAACGCACAGTCACGGGTACAGGGCTAGGTCTGTACATTTGCAAACAAATTATTATGGCACATCATGGTAAGATTTGGGTAGAGTCAGAGTTGGATATCGGCACAACCTTTTATATAGAACTGCCCGCTGACCCAACCCCTTGACCGCTCTCATTTTCGCACTTCAGGAGAAATTGTTATGGCAAAGCGCATTTTAATTGTGGATGATGAACCTCGCTACCTGCGCCTGTTAGAAGCAAACTTGCGTACAGAAGGATATGAAGTAGCAACCGCGCAAGATGGTATGCAAGCCTTAGAAGTTTTTTCAGCCCAACCCATTGATTTAGTTTTATTAGATGTAATGATGCCGCGTCTTGACGGGTTTCAAACTTGCCAGCGCATTCGAGAGTTTTCTAACGTCCCAATTGTGATTCTCACAGCACGTGGCGAAGAACAAGACCGTGTGCGTGGTCTTGATTTAGGTGCAGATGATTATTTAGTGAAACCATTTTCTGCAACCGAGTTATTAGCCAGAGTTCGTGCAGTTTTACGCCGTGCTCAACCACCAAGTGAATCTGCAAATCAAGTACGCTTCTTTACGCATGATGATTTGAAAATTGATTTCGCTCGTGCCGAAGTATGGCGTGGTGAAGATGCCATCTCACTTTCGGCTACAGAATACCGTCTTTTATTGCATTTTGCTCACAATATCGGAAAAATTCTCACATCTGAAGAATTATTGAGTAATGTATGGGGAGTTGAGTACAAAAACGATAAAGAAATTCTATGGGTGAGTATTGCACGTCTACGCCAAAAATTGGAAAAAGACGCGCACAACCCAAAACATATAGTCACACGTTCAGGATTAGGATACTTAATGCCGCCCGTCGAAACGTGAGAATGGTAATGAAAGGTTTATGCCCAATAAGATTTTAGTTGTTGATGCAGATGGTGCCAGTCGAAATTTCATCGCACAAAAATTACTGGGTCAAAACCATGAAGTTTTACAAGCTGGTTCCGGCAAAGAAGGCTTAATTTTTGCTTGGCGTGACCATCCAGAATTAATCATTGCCGACCCGACCATGACAGACCTAAAAGGGGAAGAGTTTGCCAATAAATTAAAACAAGATTCGCGCACATCACAAGTTCCACTCGTTGCTTTAAGCAGTGACTCAAACCCGGAACGCATCAAATCTTGTCTGGAAGCAGGCTTCAACGAGTACATCACGAAATCCGGGCAAGCAGTTCCCATGCTCACTGATGCGATTCGGCGTTTGTTAGTGCTAAATGGCGATGCCATGAAACAAGGTGGAAAGTTAATTGTATTTTTGAGTGCCAAAGGTGGAACAGGTACTTCATCATTTTGTGCTAATTTAGCAATGAACATTGCTGGCAAACAACCTGATGCCAAACTCGTTGTCGCAGACTTAGTCTTACCTATCGGGTCCATTGCTCCAATTGTCGGGTACGAAGGAAGCGTGAATATCGTCAATGTGGCTGATATGTCACATGATGTTACATCACCGGACTTTTTCCGTAATCATCTGCCTGAAATGCGTAATTGGAAATTTAGTTTGCTGGCTGGCTCACCAGACCCAGAACTTAGCAATCAATTAAAAGTAGAACGAATTTGGGATATAGTCACCTCATTAAAAATGGCGTATGACTATGTGTTCATTGATATCGGACGTTCACTTTCAAGAATTACTTTGCCATTAATTCAACATGCCGATTTAGTGGTTTTATTAATAGGCACAGATACCAGCACTTTACCTCTTTCTAAAACTTTATTAGATTATTTGAAGAATAAAGGCGTTCAAAGCGAATCAATCTATTCAATTTTGAATCGCGCGGCTGGTTTAGAGGGGTTAAGTAAAGCCGATGCTGAAAAAATGCTGGAAATAAAAATCAATGCCTCAGTACCGTACTTAAGCACCAATTTAGCATTTGCGAATACACATCATCAGCCTTTTACGTTAAAATTCCCTAACGACACAGCGGTACTTATTTTTCAAGAAACTGCGAGAGAGATGTTAGCGGCTATGGAAAAAGTACACGCTTAAAAATTAAGCCTTTTACGATTGGAGAGAAACCATGAGCATCGAGTATGATGAAAAAGGTAAGTACTACACCAATGTTGTTTCCAAGATAACTGTTTCCTCAATCTTACAGACCAATACACATTTGATTCGTGGGTTGGTGCATATTCGTCAGGGAGAGAGATTGAAAGACGAACTTGAAAATGAAGAAAGTTATGTGGCAGTTACGAATGCAAGTGTTTATGATGCCAATGGGAAAGTTGCTTACAGTAGCCCATTTATGGCAGTTAATAAATCACAAATTGTATGGATTATGCCAGCAGATGATAATCAAGCGGGAGAAAGCGGATGAACGCACCAGGGGCACCTCAACGACTGACGGGACAAGATTTAATTCGCTTAAAAAAATTTCTGGCTGATAATTTACTGCGTGCTTTAGAAATGGAAAGTATTCCAGCGGCACAACGGAATACGTTTGTTCAACAAAATATTACAAAAATTTTTGAACAAACCCAAATTAAACTCCCAGAAGATGTAAAAAAAGAAATTTTCAAGCAAGTCTTAAATGACATGCTTGGTTTTGGTCCGCTTCAACCTTTGTTAGATGACCCCGATATCACCGAAATCATGGTGAATGGACCGAAAAAAATTTTTATTGAAAAAAAAGGTCAACTCAGCCGCGCCAATATTTCATTTGATGATGATGACCATGTGGTTCGCATTATTGACCGAATCATTCTTCCGTTAGGCAGGCGCGTAGATTATGACTCGCCGACAGTAGATGCCCGTTTACCAGATGGTTCACGCGTCAATGCTGTAGTTCGACCTGTTGCCATAGATGGACCTTCTATTACTATTCGAAAGTTTCGCAAAGACCGCCTACAAGTTCCAGACCTGATAAATTTTGGCTCGCTTACACATCAAATGGCAAGTTTTTTAGAGGCTTGCGTAAAAGCGCACTTTAATATCGTCATTTCTGGTGGCACGGGCTCCGGTAAAACAACTTTGTTAAATGTACTTTCAGGGTTTATTCCTGAAAACGAACGCATCATTACCATTGAAGATGCGGCAGAATTGCAATTACAACAAGACCATGTCATGCGTATGGAAACCAAAGCCGCCAACACGGATGGAATGCACGCCGTCACCATTCGTGATTTGGTGAAAAATTCTTTACGTATGCGCCCAGACCGTATCGTTGTGGGTGAGGTACGTGGGGGTGAAGCATTAGATATGCTCCAAGCCATGAATACCGGGCATGACGGTTCATTAACGACCGTCCATGCCAATAGCCCACGTGATGCAATCTCTCGTATGGAAACCTTAGTCTTAATGGCAGGTATGGATTTGCCCCTCAAGGTTGTTCGTCAGCAAATATCATCAGCCATAGATTTAATTGTGCAACAAAGCCGTTTGAAAGATGGTCAAAGAAAAGTGACAGCCATTACTGAAGTAGCAGGTATGGAAGGTGATGTAGTAGTTTTGACCGATATTTTCAAATTTAATCAGACTGGCGTAACGCAAGATGGAAAAATTCAGGGTGAGTTAAAACCCACAGGTATTCGTCCCTTGTTTACTCCACGTCTTGAAGCGGCTGGGTATAAACTCGGCGCAGAAATCTTTATGGCTGGTAAGTCATCTGATTCAGCAACGCGACGTTAAACAGTCTGCTATAATTCAGGTATTAAAATTTTTGATGAGGAACCATGACCAACGCCCAAATCACAATTCGTGAAAAGAAACTTGGTTTGCTAATCCGCGATGCGCGTGTGGCAGAACGCCGCAGTATTAAAGAATGTGCTGATGCGATTGGTGTAAAACCTGGTGTATTTCGTGCGTATGAAGAAGGACGACGTGCGCCTTCATTGCCTGAATTAGAAGCCTTAGTATATTTTTTGAAAATTTCTATTTTTCAATTTTGGGGTAACGAAACCATATCTGATGCGCCACCTCCGCTGGAAGTGGACGATGTGACGCGGTTGATTGGTTTACGTCAACGCATGATTGGGGCATTGATTCGTCAAGAACGCACCAATAAAAATGTTTCAATTCGTCAAATTGCAACCGATACGGGCATTTCACAATCTCGTTTGAAATCGTATGAATTGGGTGAACGCCCAATCTCTGTGCCAGAATTAGAAATGATTTTAAGTGTGATTGGTGTGCCAATGGAAACACTCTTTGACCAAAGCGGGCCTGTAGGACAATGGTTGAATAGTCAACGGGCTTTGCAGAAATTTAATGAATTGCCAGAAGATATTCAAAACTTTGTTTGCCAACCTGTTAACAGACCGTATTTAGAATTAGCAATGAAGTTAAGCAGTATGTCTCGTGAAAAACTTCGTTCGGTTGCTGAAGGTTTGTTAGATATTACTTTATAGGCTTATGTCATTCTGAGCGAAGCGAAGAATCTAGAAAATAATCTAATAGATTCTTTGCCGCAAAGAACAAAAGCGCGGCTCAGAATGACACATTAATATGATGACCACCGACCCCGCCCAACTTGAAACTCAAGGCAAACGCGCCTTTGAAAATAAAAACTTTGCCCAAGCCGCTGATTTATTTCAACAAGCGGCACAAGGTTACACATTGGGGCGAGCAGGTTTGCAAGCCGCCGAAGCAATGAATAACGCCAGCGTTGCTTTATTGCAAGCAGGCAAAGCCGAAGAAGCACTCAAAGCCGCATTAGGTACTGATGAAATTTTTGCAGGCGCAAAAGACACCAAACGCCAAGCCATGGCATTGGGAAATCAAGCCGCCGCGCTAGAAGCCTTGTCTCGTTATGATGAAGCGATTCAAAAATATGAACAATCGGCTGAGTTATTTGGTCAAATCAACGAAGGTGATTTGCGGGCAATGGTGATGAAATCTGCCGCCGCCATTAAATTGAAAACTGGAAAGATTACAGACTCGGCTTTCAAAATGTTGGGGTCATTAGATGCAAAAGAAAACCCAAGTTTTTTTGAACGCATCTTAAGATTCTTTACACGTTTTATCAAATGAAATGATACATCTCAATACCAAAGTTCGTCGCGCCGTCCCACAAGACCATTATCAAATTGCGAATCTACTTTTTCATGAATCGCACACACACCGCCATTTAGATTGGCAGTCTGTTTTAGATTGGCTCGGCGCGCAAAATTTTTGGTTACTTGATGAACATGGATTTATCACCGCCGCGTTTGCTTGCCCAGAAGACCCTGCGGATGTGGCTTGGATTCGACTCTTCACTTATCATCCGCATCTTGACTTAAGGGACGCATGGTCGGCGTTGTGGGAAAATGCCCAAGCCGAAATTTTTCAGAACAACCCCAATGCAAAAGTATCAGCCATTATTTTAAAATCATGGTTTCAAGAGATTCTTTTACAAAATAATTTTGAACAAAAACAAAACATCGCATTATTGCGCTTAAGAATTGAAAACTTCAAATCATTTTTTACACCCTCAAACTTCCGCATTCGGCATATGCAAGAATCGGATTTATCATCAGTGGCAGATGTGGATTTCAAAGCATTTGGTTCATTTTGGCATAACTCATTTGATTCGATTCGATTTGCGTATGCACAATCTGTTTCTGCTACGGTAGCAGAAAATGAATTGAATCAAATTATCGGGTATCAGCTCAGCACAGGGAATCGGTTTGGGGCACACCTCGCCAGATTGGCGGTCAGCCCAGAAGCGCAAGGTCGAGGCGTGGCATCCGCCTTGGTGAGCCACTTAATCCAAAACTTAAACTCAAATCAAAACAGTAATCTTTCCGTCAATACACAAGAAGATAATTTGGCATCATTAGCCTTGTATAAAAAATTAGGCTTTTCTAAAACAGGCGAATATTTTCCAGTGTTGATTTACAATAAGGGTTTATGACACAAGTTCAATTTCCATTACCCGTTTTAAGAAAATTTGTCGAAACTCTTTCCACTGAATTGGGACATGATACCGCTACGGCAGTAATCAAAAAAACAGGTTTGCCTAAAGAGTGGATGCACGACGATAACTTTGCAAATTTAAATAACGAACAATCTGCATTGGCATACGCGCGTTTGCAATCGGCTTTGCGTGCATATTATGGGCGCGGCGCACGTGGCATTTTGTTGCGTATTGGTACAAAACTTTGGAGTCACTTGTTAGAGGATGCGTCTTTTGGAATCAAAGCCCAAGCGGCTGTGATTCGCGGTTTGCCAAAATCTTTGCGCCGTAAACAAGCTTTAGATTTGTTGGGGAAAATTTTAAGCGCAAATAAAAATGACATTACGACTCACACGCTTGATCTCGACCTGCTTCTCGTTGATTCAACATCTCCTACAACCTTGAAACAAACGGATGATACGCCTATTTGCTTTGTTACCTTTGGGTTGATTCGTGAATGTTTATTTTGGGCTGTAGGCGAAGAACATGATATTGAAGAACGTGCTTGCAAAGCAATGGGTGCAAGACAATGCGAATTCAAAATCACCATCGGAGGATAATATGGCACACATCGAAACAAATTGGAAATCAAAAGATGGTTTAGATATTTTTGCTCAGGCTTGGGAACCTGATGTTGTTCAAGCGAAAGCAGTGGCTTGTTTGGTACATGGCTTAGGTGAACATTCATCTCGTTATGCACATGTGGCAGAGGCTTTCAATAAAGAAGGCATCATTTTATTTACTTCAGATTCGCGCGGGCATGGAAAATCTGCTGGCGCACGCGGACACATTAACTCTATTGAAGATTTTATGGGTGATATTGATATATTGTTTGAACAAGCCCGTGCTCGTTATGCAGGTTTGCCTTTGTTTTTGTATGGTCATAGTTTGGGTGGAATTTTAGTTTTACATTACACATTACTTCGCAAACCAAACATCAAAGGTGTGATTGCAACCAGCCCAGGTTTACATACAGCGCTTGAAAATCAAACAGTGAAGGTTTTGTTAGCAAAAATTTTAGGTTCTATTTCTCCAACAACTGCAATTACTAGTGGATTGGATGCTAATGGTATCTCTCGTGATGAAAGGGTAGTTCAAATTTATAACAATGACCCACTTGTGCATGATAAAGTATCATTTGGCTTCGGGAAGGTTATGCTCGGTGTGACAAAATGGACTTTAGAAAACGCGAAGAACTTTCCACTTCCATTGTTGTTGTTGCACGGAAAGAAAGACCCAATTGCATTTGTCTCTAGCAGTACTGAATTTGCTGAGCCGTTGAAAGAAAAATGCACATTGGTTTTATGGGATGATGGATTACATGAATTACACAATGAACCTGAAAAAGATGAAGTATTCAAGACCATGACGCTTTGGATGGATGCCAGATTGCGAGAGGGCGTCAGTTAAGAACCTTCTCAGCCTGTGCTAGACAAAATCATTTGTGCGTGAGAAAATTTGCGCCACGCAATAAAAATTATAGAGGAGTTAGTGAGTATGAGCGATAAAGAAGTGAGTAAAAGGCAACAGCGTAAAGAACAGGTTCGCCGTAAAGAGAGGCGTTCACGTTTGTTGTCTATTGGTTTGATTTCTGTTGGGGTTTTGTTTTTGGCATTTCTATTTATTTGGCCCACTCTGAGACCTCTTGGAGAAGTGTTATCCCCGCCTGAAATCACTTATCCCAGTCCAGATTTTAATGCTGTAGGTAATCCCGATGCACCCATTAAGATAGAAGAATATGCTGACTTTCAATGCCCACATTGTGGCACTTTCTTCAGAAATACAGAAAAATTGCTACTGGATAATTACGTTGCCAATGGCACAGTATATTTTGTTTTCAAAGCCGTTGATTATCTCGGAGCGGCATCTGCTGAAGCCGCCGAAGCAGCATATTGTGCTGGTGACCAAAACAAATTTTGGGAAATGCAAGCGACTATTTTTACCAACCAAGGGCTTGAAGCATTAAGCGACCGCCGTTTAGCCGCTTTTGGTGAGCAAGTTGGTTTGAATATGGACGAGTATAACGAATGTTACGACTCCAATAAATATGCAGATTTAATTGCAGAAAATGTAGCCAATGCACTTAATGCTGGTGCCGAAGCCACGCCATCGTTTGTTATGACATACACTGTTAATGGTGAGACAAAAACAAAAAATTTGCAAGGTGCTCAACCTTACGATGTCTTTGTACAAGAAATTGAAGCAATATTGGCTGAAATCAACCAATAAAAATAATTCTTAACAAAAAAGACACTGCTTCAAGCAGTGTCTTTTTTATTTAATTTTGTCTACTTACTATACCTTGCTCCCAAGCATAGACTGCCGCTTGCGTTCTATCTGCTAGATGTAATTTGCTCAAGATATTGCTAACATGCCCTTTGACAGTATTTTCGCTAATCACTAACTTTTCAGCAATTTGACTATTGGTCATGCCGCTCGCAATTAACTTCAATACATCAGTTTCGCGGTCAGTTAATTCTGTAAATAACGGTTGGTCATCCATATTTTCGCCACGAATGTTTTGTAACACACGTGAAGCCACACGTGGATGTAACGTCACCTCACCTTGCACAGCGCGATGCAAAACATCTACCAGTTTCTCCATTTTCATATCTTTCAAAATATAGGAAATGGCGCCTGCTTTCAAAGCGGGGAAGATATGCACATCTTCATGGTATGAAGTTAACACGACCACTTTTGTACGCGGGCTAATTTGACGAATGCGGCGTGTGGTTTCAATGCCATCTAAGCCGGGCATAATTAAATCAAGCAACACAATATCAGGAATCAATTCACCGACCATGCTCAAAGCTTCTTCACCTGAAGCTCCTTCGCCAACCACTTGAAAATCCGAAATTTTTTCAAGGTAAGAGCGAATGCCATTTCGAACCACTTCATGGTCATCCACAATCAATATACTTGTACGATGGTATTTCATAATTTCAATCTCCTAAATTTTCTTTAACAGGGATTTGAATAATCAAACGTGTTCCTTGCCCAGGTGCACTTTGCACTTGCAGTGAGCCACGAATACTATTAATTCTTTCACGCATCGAACGGAAGCCCATTCCTTTGGCACGTTGATTCATATCAAAACCGCAACCATCATCTGCAATGACGACTTGAAGAATATCTGGATTATAAATCAAAGAGACATCCGCCCGTTTTGCCTTACTGTGACGTGAAATATTTGCCAACGCCTCTTGAATGACGCGGTAAACTGCTTGCTCGGTGTCAAGCGGGAGCTCACGCCCATTCTGAATCTTCAAATTGGCAACCGCATCGTTTCGATTTTCCCATTCGAAGACATATTCTCTGAGCGTGGTTTCTAATCCTTTTTCTTGCAAAGCAATTGGATAAATTTCTTGAATCAAGAAATTTAATTCTTGAATCACTTCATAAATCAAGGTTTCTGCTTCGCCAATGTGCGGTGTGAATTCTTGTGGAGCAGTTGCTTTTACCATGCCATTGACTGTGCCTAACTGTGCAAGGGCGGCAAATGCCTTTTGTTTGGCACTATCGTGTAAGTCACGTGCGAGGCGGTTGCGTTCTTCCATCACGGCTAAATCTTTGGTTTGTTCAAATAAATCCATATTCGCAATAGATAATGAAGCACGATTCACTAGTGCAGTAAACAAACGAATTGAATCTCTGGTAAGCGCATTTGCCCGCGTGTAGGCGACGTTGAAAATTGCAACGACTTTTCCGTCCACAACGATGGGGAAGTGGGCAAATGACTCAATGCCTTCTTTTTGAAGTGCGGCTTGAATGTCTTGGCGCAAGGTATTGGATTTTAAATCTGAAACAATAAACGCCGCGCTGGTTTTCATGGCAATGCCAATCATGCCTTCATCACGGTCAAATTTGAAGGTCGCTAAAGTTTCTGGCTTAAAACCTCGGCTAACACGTGGCATAATTTTTCTTTGTGATTCATTCCACGCAAACACAATACTTCTATCTGCATTTAATAACGATACTGATACATCAACCAGCGTTTGAAAAATCTGATTCAAAGTAACGCTTCGTAAAATTTTCTCATCGGCTTGATATAACGCTTCTATTTCGACTGTGCGTTTTTCTAAATCTGCTGTACGTTTTCGTACCAGTCTTTCCAGCTCTTGATTTTTATTTTCAATACTTTTCACACGCCAGCGTAATGCTCCAACAATGCCAACAGCAAAAAAGATAACCAGCAAACTGCGGAACCACCATGTTTCCCAATAAGGTGGCACTACAATAATTTCAATAGATTGGATTTGCTCACTCCACACGCCGTCGCTGTTTGTGCCGCGTAAATGTAATGTATAGGTTCCACCGGGCAGGTTGGTATAACGTCCGTTGCGTTGATTTATGGTGTTAATCCAATCTTCATCAAAGCCTTCTAGCATGTATGAATATTGATTTTGTGAAGGCTGTTCGTAAGCAAAAGCAACAAATTCAAATTCAAATGAGTCTTGGGGCCATATTAAGGTAATCGTTTGTAAATATTCAGTGGTTATATCTTCTTCAACGAATGGTGTGCCTGATAATGTAAAAGAAGTTAATGCAAGTTTTGGTGAGAATGGATTATCAATAATTTCACGCGGTTCAAATATATTGATGCCATTAATACCGCCAAAATACATCGTGCCATCTGTACCTTTGGCAAAAGCGTTTTGATTAAATTCATTGCTTTGCAAACCATCATTAGCAGTAAAGTTACGGAAAGTTTCATCTGATGGACTAAACCGTGAAAGCCCAAAGTTTGTGCTTAACCACAAATTACCTTCTTCATCTTCTAACATTCCATAAATAACATTGCTTGGCAAGCCTTCATTTTCGGTGAAGTGTGTAAATGAATCAGTGGCTGGGTTGTAGCGGCTTAATCCGCCGCCATGCGTACCGACCCACAATGTGCCATTTTTATCTTCATAAATACATAAGACCACATTGCTTCCAAGTGCTGAAGTGTCCTCAGGGTTAAAACGATAACTTGTAATGGCATCATCATCTAAATTGATGCGCTTCAACCCATCGTCTGATGTGCCAATCCATAAGTTTTGATTTTTATCCTGAAAAATGACATTGATTTTATTGCGTGCCAGAGTTTCGGTGCTACGTGATTCGTACTTTGTAAAAACATTTGTATTACGGTCAAACAGCAGAAGACCACGATTAGAACCAACCCAGAAGTTTCCAAATGTGTCTTCATACATGGCAAATACAGCAAACCTTGTTGTCTCATCTTCAATACTAGTAGGTGGCTGGAAATGCTCAAATGAATTTGTGAACGCATCATACCGATTTAGGGCATTGCCTGTGCCAACCCATAATGTCCCTTGTTTGTCTGTATATAAAGAAATAATGTTATTGCTACTAATGCTTTCAGGGTTTTTAGGGTCATGCTTAAAGTTGATGAATCTTTCAGACTTTGGGTCAAAGCGGTTTAAACCTGAATCTAAAGTGCCAATCCAAATAAAGCCTTTTTGATCAGCGAGCATAGCAAAAACCAAATTTCCACTCAAACTATTCGCATCTTCTGGGTTATGGCGATAGTAAGCAAAACGGTCTTGTTGACGGTTATATTTATTTAACCCGCCACCAAATGTGCCAACCCATAACACGCCGCTGGCATCTTCATAAATCGAATAAATACTATTGTTGCTTAAGCTGTTTTGGATTGTAGGTTCGTGCTGATAATAAAAGAATTTTTTTGTATTTATATCAAACCGACTTAACCCATTGTTTGTGCCAATCCATACCCCACCAAGTTGGTCTACAAAAACTGCATAAATGATGCTTCCTGTAGCATTATCAGAAATATCACCTGAAGTTAAATAACGGGTGAAGTAATTTTCTTCTCGAATGAAACGGTTTAATCCATTTCCAGTGCCAACCCAAATTTCTCCATCTTTGCCTTCGGCAAAACTTAAAACACGATTATGACTCAAGCTGGTTACACTGTTTTTGTTATTCTGGTACACAGTTACTTTGTTGTTTTCTACATCAAATACATTCACACCATCATTCACAGTACCAATCCACAATAAGTCTTGTGAGTCTTTGAGTAACGCAGTAATGAAATTACTGCCAAGCCTAACGGGGCTTTCAGCCGTGTTTTTATAGTGAGTAAATGTATAAGTTTCAAAATCCAAAAAATCTAAGCCATTGTTTGTGCCAATCCATAAACCATTTTCATCTACTTCTAAAGCAGAAATTTGATTGCTGGCAATGCTTTCGTTATTTTTTGAATCATGAAAGTAATGATAAAACTTTCCGGAAACCGGGTCGTAACGATTTAATCCACCCTGCCGAGTTCCAATCCATATATTCCCTTGTTCATCTTCTGCAAGCGCAGTAATAGAACGGTCACTAATGCTAAATATGTTATTGGTATCGGGCTTATAAATTTTGAAGCCGTAGCCATCGTAACGGTTTAATCCATCATCTGTGCCGACCCATAAAAATCCCTGACGGTCTTGCAGAATGGCGTTAACAACACTTTGAGATAAGCCTTCATCAAGGCTGATTTGCTCAAAGCGTACGTTCTTACCGTAGGGGATGGATAAACTTCCCGCTTCAGAATCAGGTGTCACCTGCGTAGTAGAAGCGGAAGGTGTTTCTTCAGGGGAAACATCAACAGGTGAAGCATCTGCACAGGCGGCGAGGATGAGTGCGAGGAGGATTATCCCAAAAACGATTTTCTTGCTCATTGTGTAATTATAAGCAATTAAGATGAGACAGGTCTTGCTATCTCATTCTACAGGAGGGGGTATACGACCATTCTTGAGGATGGTTTTTATTTTTATTTTGACGACTTTCTTTGAAAATATTTTTGTTTTTAAACCGTTCCATTGAATGGGGAAATCCTATTGTATAGGCGCATGACATTTGCGGTTGGGTTCTGTATCATGCAATTATATGCGGACGAATTTTCCTCCAAGAAGATAGGACCGCATCCTATGTCTGAGGCGGAGAACTGGCTGGTGGGCTGGTCTTCCGCCTTTTGGTTAATGATGATGTGAGGAGGTGGTAGTTGGTATTTGCTTGAAAGGTTTGTTTTGTAAATTCTATTAAGGAGAAAAGAGAATGAAACTAAAAAATTTATATGCGCTTTTGAGTTTGTTGGTAGTTTTTAGTATGGTGCTTGCGGCTTGTGCGCCTGCCGCAACTGAAACAACCGAAGAACCCGCCATGACTGAAGAACCTGCCATGACTGAAGAAGCGCCTGCCGCCACAGAAGAAGCTTCGACAACGGAACGAAGAGGCGGCTGGTTAGATGAAATTGTTGTATCTGTCGTAAGTGGTGATTCAGCCATTTCTCAAATTGAAGCAGGTGCAATTGACTTTTTCTCGTTTAACCTCGCTTCAGATGCGTACCCAGCTATTCAAGACGCTGGTTTATCTTCCACACAATCATTGGGTGGTTATTACGGCATTAGTTTGAACCCAGCCGTGCTCGATGATGCCAATGTGTTGAATCCGTTTTCTAACCGCAAGATTCGCGAAGCATTAAACTGGATGATTGATAGAAATTATGTCAATCAAGAAATTTATGCTGGCGGGTCTTTACCAAAATTATTGCCTATCACCACTCAATTGGTAGAATATACCAATTTGATTGATACAGCCCGCGCACTTGAAAGCAAATATGCTTACGATTTTGACCGCGCCAAAGAAGTGATTGATGCGGAAATGCCTGGCATGGGTGCAGAGTTGGTAGATGGTAAGTGGCAATACAATGGCGCACCAGTTACCTTGATTTTCTTAATCCGCAATGATGGTGACGGTACTCGCCAACCAATGGGTGATTATGTTTCAAATCAATTAGAAGCCGCTGGTTTTACAGTAGATAGACAATATAAAACTGCTTCAGAAGCCTTCCCGATTTGGTTTGGTACAGACCCATCTGAAGGTCAATGGCACTTATATACTGCTGGTTATGGTGTTGCTGGTTTAAGTTCATTACGTGACGAAGCCGCAAACATTCAACAAAGCTATTTGAACACCAGTATTCAAGCCAGTGAACCATTTATTTCAAATGTATCTGACCCTGAATTCCAAGAATTGGGTGATGCACTAGCACAAGGCGTTTATACAGACAAAGCCGCACGTGACGAAGCCATGGCACGCGCCCTTGAACTTGCTTTAGAAGATTCATTATTTGTTTGGGTCATTGACCAACAAACCTATGCTCCGTATGCAAGCAATGTTCAAGTTACTTATGACCTCGCCACAGGTCCAGAATCAACCAATGCTGGTCCTTACAACTTGCGCTTCATTGACCAAGAAGGCGGCACCATGCGCATCGGTACAAATGATTTGTTCACCGAGCCGTGGAACTCTGTTGGTGGAAGTAACTGGATTTGGGATGGTCATGTTCTTCGCATGACGACTCATGGTAGTTCAAACGTCACTGGTGCAGGTGGCATGATGGCAGACCCATACACAGGGCTTGCATATCCACAACGCATTGCTAGTGCAGAATTAACTCATGTAGAAGGTTTGCCCATTCGCCAAAATTTAGATTGGCTAACGGTTCAAACCGTGCCTCAAATTGATGTTCCAGCGGATGCATGGGTTGACTGGGATGCAGTTAACCAACGCTTCATAACCGTTGAAGAAAAATTTCCAGAGGGTCTCACTGCCAATATCAAGAGTGTAGTGGTCTATCCTGATGATTTGTTTGAAACCGTCAAATGGCATGATGGCAGTCCTCTTTCTGCTGGCGACTTTGTGATGAACATTATCCAAAGCTTTGACCCCGGCAAACCAGAATCTGCTATCTATGACGAATCATTAGCCTTGAGCATCAACGCCGCCTTAGAACAATTCAAAGGTTATCGCATCGTCTCAACTGACCCATTGACCATTGAAGCCTACGGTGATTTCTATCAAACCGATGCAGAATTGAACATCCTCACTTTGTGGCCCCAAGATTTATATGGTTTAGGTTACGAAAATAGCTGGCCCGTGTTGGCGGTTTCAAACTTGGCTGAAGCCAACGGTGAACTCACTTACACAGAAGATAAAGCCGGCGTACTCGAAGTTGAACAAACCAACTGGGTTGGTGGTCCAAGCCTTGAGATTCTCAATAAATATTTAGACCAAGCCGCAAGTGAAACCCATATTCCGTATGCGCCGACTTTGAGTGAATACATCACAGCAGAAGAAGCCGCCGCGCGCTATGCTAACTTACAAGCGTGGGTAGAAGCGCACAATCATTATATGGTTGGAACTGGTCCATATTACATTGACCAAGTATTCCTCACTGAAAAATCTGTCAGCCTCAAAAACTTTGCCGACTTCCCAGATTTAGCAAATCGTTGGGCGCAATTCAGCGAACCAAAAATTGCTACCACCGTATTGGATGGACCTGGTCAAGTACAAATTGGCGGTGAAGCATTGTTTGATGCTTATGTCACTTTCAATGATGAGCCTTACTTACTCTCTGATGTTTCCCGCGTCAAATACATTTTGTATGATGGAACTGGTGCAGTAGTAGAAGTAGGTGATGCTGTGGCTGTAGAAGATGGTCACTTCCAAGTGACACTCTCTGCCGAAACCACTGCCAAATTGTCAACTGGTTCTGCACGGCTTGAAGTTGCGGTTGTGCCAATTCCTGTTGCCATTCCGTCGTTCACCTCATTAGATTTCGTAGCACAATAAGTTTGTCGTTTGTAAAAAATTGTAGGGCAAGGTTTAAGAACCTTGCCCTACAAAAATTAGATTGTGAGGAAGCCATGTCTGCAATTACTCAATCACCAGTTGAAGAGCAAGTCGTCAAAAAACCTTTTTTGAATAGTTCGTTCATCAGAATCCTGCGTTATTCTGCTGTGCGAATTCTGACATTATTTGTTACCGTTGTTATCGGTATTTATTTAACCATTGTGATTGCAAACATGGGTGGGTACGTAGATGTGATTATGCGCGGTGAGATTCGTGACCGCGTCACACAGATGATTATCAACAATCAAGCCTATCAACAAATGGATAATGAAACGCGCCAGCAATTAATTCAAGAACGAATCGCGGCAGAAGAAAAGCGCGTCGGTTTAGATGTTCCCATTGCCGTTCGTAATTTCCGTTATTTGAAGAATGCTCTGGTTCTTGATTTAGGTCGTTCTATTAACATGACCAGTGATAGTGGCTCAAAACAAGTGCGTTTAATTTTATTAGAACGTCTGCCTCCAACTTTGTTGTTAATGGCTACTTCTCAGTTATTCTTATTCTTTTCAAGTATTTTTATTGCTCTCAATCTTTCACGCAATTATGGCAATTTTTGGGATAAGTTGATTATTGCACTTTCACCATCTTCGGCTGTACCGCCCTGGTTTTATGGAATCTTTTTAATTCTGATTTTTGCGGCTGGATTTAAGATTCTTCCGTTTGGTGGCATGGTGGATGCGCCACCGCCTCCCAACAAATTTGATTATGCTCTCAACGTCCTCAAGCATTTAATTCTGCCCGGCTTTTCGCTGGTGATAAGTGCTTTCTTCCTCAGCGTTTATAACTATCGCACATTCTTTTTGATTTATTCCAGTGAAGATTATGTAGACATGGCACGCGCCAAAGGTTTACACGCCAAAGATATTGAACGCCGTTACATTTTACGTCCCACATTACCAAACATCATTACAAATTTTGCTTTGCTCATTATCACCTTATGGACGGGTGCTTTATTTACTGAAACAGTTTTCTTGTGGCCTGGTTTAGGCAGAACGTTATTCCAAGCCATTGGTCAATACGATACGCCAATCATCGTTGGGTCAACCATTATCTATGCTTATCTTTTAGCAATGACAGTTTTTATTCTCAACTTTGTCTATGCACTGGTAGACCCGCGCGTGAAGATAGGTGAATAATATGCTCAATAACTTACGTTCTTCTTTTCAAAAAATATTAATGTATCCCTCGGCGATTGCAGGCATATCTGTAATTTTATTTTTGGTCGTTGTTGCCATCTATACAATGATTACCATTCCGTACAATGAAGCCATTACATTATGGCGAGGTGGGGAAGAGGTTTGGTATCAGAACCCGAAATTTGCACAGCCAGCATGGATAAATTATTTTTCAACCAAAAAATATGCCGAGTCTTTTGCTGTAGATACGGCAAATGCCGAAATGCAGAAAACAGTTATCCCCGGCGAAGGAGGCGTTTCTACAATCGAGATGGTACACGAGTTTGAATTTGAATCGGATGTGTATCCACAAGATTTGATTTTGTATTTTGATTCAGCCTTCCAAGCAAAACAGCCGTTTGTCTCAATTGAATTAATCACGCCGGATGAACGAACAGTTCGGATTGCAAACTTTGTTTTAACTGGTTCAGATTACACCTACCGCTTCTCGCAAGATGACAAACTGCGTACTAAACTTCGGACTGAGGATGTGATTTTGGCATTGTTCTCTATGCCGGATAGTGAAGTGCCGTTAAAAGGGACTTATAAACTTGTGATGATTGGTTCTGTGTTTGAACCTGAATCAACAATTGATGCTGAATTTGTTTTTCATGGACAAGTTTTTGGTTTAGCAGGCACAGACCATGCCCGCCGTGATTTGACGTTGCCATTGTTGTGGGGTGTGCCTGTGGCATTAGCATTTGGATTAATGGCGGCGATTGGTACATCTGTAATGACGATGATTATTGCTGCCATTGGCACATGGTATGGTGGCTGGGTGGATGAATTGATTCAACGCATTACTGAAATCAATTTGGTTTTACCTTTCTTTGCTTTGCTCATTATGATTGGTACATTTTATTCACGCAGTATTTGGGTAATTTTATCTGCCACAATTTTGTTGAGCATTTTCACTGGCGGAATTTTAGGTTTCCGCGCTGTGTTTTTGCAAGTGAAACAATCTATGTATATTGAAGCGGCAAAGGCGTATGGCGCCAGCAACATGCGGATTATTTTCAAATATTTAATTCCGCGCATGATTCCGCTGTTGATTCCCGGTCTTGTGCAATCTGTGCCTGCTTTTGTATTTTTAGAAGCATCCCTTGCTGTAATCGGTTTAGGTGACCCGGTATTACCAACGTGGGGAAAGATTATTCAAGATGCCAATTCAAATGGCGCGTTATATAAAGGTTATTACTACTGGGTACTTGAACCAGCCGCGTTATTAATTATTACCGGTCTTGCTTTTGCTGTATTGGGATTTGCCTTAGATAGAATTTTTAATCCAAGATTGAGGGATGCATGAGTGTGGTTAAAACGCAAGAGTTATTGAAGATTGAAAATCTAAATTTACATTTCAAAACAACCAAAGGAGTTGTGCAGGTAGTTGACGGTGTAGATTTTGAACTCGGTACAAATCGCGCGGTTGTGATTCTGGGTGAATCAGGTTGTGGCAAAACTTCTTTGTCCAAAGCATTGCTTCGTATTTTGCCTCGCAATGTTGAAAAATATTCAGGCAATGTTTTTCTCAATGGCGCAGATGTAATGGCATTAGACGATGAAGAATATCGTCAAAACGTACGTTGGGTCAGTATTTCACTTGTGCCACAAGCGGCGATGAATGCATTGAATCCAGTTATCAAAGTTGGTGAGCAAGTGGCTGAGCCTGCCATGCTTCATTTGGGATTAAGTAAAACCGAAGCATTGAGTATTGTGCAGAAAATGTTTCAACATGTCGGTGTGCCGTTAGATTTTGTAGAACGTTATCCATTTGAATTAAGCGGTGGAATGCGTCAGCGTGTAGCCATTGCAATGGCGTTGGTCACATCACCAAGTTTGATTGTCTTAGATGAACCCACTTCGGCTTTAGATTTATTAACCCAAGCCAACATTATGAATGTTCTCAAACGCATCAAACGGGAATTGGGAACATCATTCATTTTGATTACGCATGATATTGCCACTTCAAGCGAGTTAGCCGATGAAGTTGCGATTATGTATGCCGGTCAAATTGTGGAAACAGGTGATGCCAAAGATTTTTTTCCCGCACCGCTTCATCCGTACTCACAAATGTTGATGGCAAGTGTGCCGAGGCTTCGTAGTGAATCAGATCCAATATTTATTACAGGTCAGCCGCCTAGTTTGATGAATCCACCCAGTGGATGCCGTTTTGCGGCGCGCTGTCCATTCCGATATGAAAAATGTAGTGAAGAACCGCCTGTTTTTCAAAAAGGAAATCGAAAAGTGAAATGTTGGTTACACCAATGATAGACAAATTATTTTCATTTGCTTGGTTGTTTATGGTAATTACTTCATGGGTTTCATTTGGCTATGCTTCTTGGCATTGGCTTGACCATGGTAGTTCTCGTTCTTTCGGATTTGCTTTGTTTTGGTTGGTCATCAACTTATTTTTAATTTATTTTGGTTCTAAATTTGCTAAAAAATCTAACTGAGGAAAATTATGAGCACGCCAGCACTTTATGATGCATTAGCTTTATTCAAAGATATTCACAAAGTAGTCCTTGAATTTGGAGAAGGATTAACCGAAGACCAATTACGCTGGAGACCCAGAGGATATAGCACATCTATTGGGTTTCACCTTTGGCATTTGGCACGCGAAACAGATTATTTACGCGCCATAATTTTGGAGCGTAATCCGCAACTTGGAACAGACTTTGGTGACTCCACTGAAATTTGGGCGAAAGAAAATCTTGCTAAAAAATGGGGCTTTCCGACTGAATTAAATGCTACGGTTGGAACAGGCTTAAGTGACGAAGTCGCTTCTGTTTTGCCAATTCCACCCAAAGATGAATTGATAAATTATCTCAAACGTTCGTATGGCGCCTTGCAAGAATTCGTGAAATTGTTGGATGAAAAATATCCAAACTTTGAGAATGTAGATGAAGATATGCAAAAACGATTACAAAATATCCGTTTGAATTTGCTGGTTTTTCTTTCACATGATTGCCGTCACCTCGGCACAATGGAATGTTTGAAAGGCTTACAAACGGGTTTTGGCTCTGCCACAGAAAAAAGAGGATGAACAGGAACACCACACATGATGACCGAAATTCAGGAAGCGAAGAGAATGTCTCCAACAATAAAAGGAAAGTCAGAAGTTTTATTATCTATTAAAGATTTGCATGTTTGGTATGAATTGCGTCGCTTTGGGTTTGGGTCTGCGGGGCATGTCAAAGCAGTGGATGGTGTCAGTTTTGATTTAGAGCAAGGCGAAACAGTTGCGGTGGTGGGTGAGAGCGGTTGTGGAAAATCGAGTTTGATGAAAACGATTCTTGGAATCAATGTTCCTACTGATGGTGAATTAATTTTTGAAGGAAAAAATTTAGCGCATCTTAAACATGATGAGTTAAGAAAATATCGTTTTGATATTGGGTACGTGCAACAAGACCCGTATGCGGCATTACCGCCTTTTATGAGCGTCCAAGAAATTTTAGAAGAACCATTAATTATCAGTGGTGTCAAAAACAAAGAAGAAAGATTGCAACGCATTCACAAAACGATGACCGAAGTGAAACTTCATCCAGTGGATGATTTTATTCATAAATTTCCGCACATGTTAAGTGGTGGTCAGCAACAACGTGTGGTGATTGCGCGCGCGATGATTTTAGAACCGAAAATGATTGTGGCAGATGAACCTGTTTCTATGCTTGATGCCTCGGTGCGTGTTGAAATTTTAAAGTTATTAAAAACATTACAAGAAGAACATAAACTCACGGTCATTTATATTACGCATGATTTATCCACTGTAAAATATTTTTCTGCCAGAATTTTTGTGATGTATGCGGGAAATCTCGTTGAAAAATCTGAAACGCGAACTTTGCTTAAAAATCCTTTGCATCCTTACACGATGGCGTTGCTTGCCGCAACTTCTGACCCTGATGCCGCCAATGCTGAATCAGATAAAGACATTCCACCTGGCGAGCCACCGAGTTTGGTCAACCCGCCAAAGGGATGTCGTTTTCATCCACGTTGTGCCAAAATGATTCAAGGCTTGTGTGATGAAAAAGAACCACCTGATTTTGAACCTGAACCGAATCATCTGGTGGCATGTTGGTTATATCAATGATGAATGCACGCTTCTTACTTTCCTTCGGCGTGATTCTGATGATGGGCGGCATTGTGCTACCCTTCTTGATGATTATTAAACTTATTGAAGCTACATTCTTTTTAAGTTTTCTATCTTGGGGTATTTCTACTTTAGGTTTAGCATTCGGCACAGTTGGGTTTACGTTGTGGAATAGAAATAACAAACGTTAATTGTTGTTTTTATGCAATGCTCTAAATCTGTGAATAAAGTAAATCGCAAGCCCAAATAAAATCACCGCGTTGGCTTGATGTAATAAAGCAATCACAATATTGACATAAGATAAAACGGTGAATATACCTAAAAGCATTTGTAAAACGATAATGCCAATCAACCATTTCACTCCGTTTTGAATATCAGCGGAGTAATTGTTCTTTTTGACAATGTAATACAAAATTGGCATCAAAATTAAAATCGTGAATCCAAACCAGCGATGAATGAAGACAATGGTTTGGGGTGATTCGAGAATATTAATCCATGAATTGAATAGATTTGGTGGAATTAATTTCCCAAACATCAGGGGCCAAGTATCAGACACATGACCCGCTTTCAACCCTGCGGTGAATCCGCCGTAGATGATTTGAATGACGATTAAAACAAATCCAAGCAAAGAAATTTTAGAAGGCAATGACCATTTTGCTTTTTGATATTCAAAACCGTATTTATGACCCAACGCAGTCCATAAGGCAATGCCGAATAAAGCCAATGCCAAAGATAAATGAAGTGTCAAATTGAAATGACTTACAGAAGGTCTATCTACAAGTCCGCTGGCGACCATAATCCAACCTGCGAAGGCTTGCGAGATGAATAACATACCCATCACAAAATACACGCCAAATTCTTTGAATGGAATTATCTTTTTGAATAAGAAATAAAAAACGGGGATGGCATAAAATAAACCCGCTAAACGCGCAATCGTTCGGTGAGTCCATTCAATCCAGAAGATGTATTTATATTCTTCTAGCGTCATCCCTTTGTTAATTAATTGATATTCCGGCGTTTGTTGATATTTTTCAAACTCGGCTTGCCAATCGTGGTAAGCCATGGGTGGAACCGAACCGCTGATGGGATTCCATTCTGTGATGGAAAGTCCAGAACGGGTGAGGCGGGTAAATCCGCCGAAAGAGACGAGGAAAGCCACGATGAAGCAGAAGATGAACAGCCAGTTCATCACAGTTTTGTTTTGGGTTTGGGGCATTGATTTTCTCCGAAGTGAAGTGTGAGGATTGTATTCTAATGGAATTAATCGGGTGTTAGAAAATGCGTAATATAGAAACAAGCTGACCCTTAGGAAAGAGGCGAAAAAAGTAGGGATACGATATATCGTATCCCTACTTTTGATCATTATCTTATTTTATCCATTCCGCATTTGATTTAATAATGCCCGATAATCTTCCACATTGGGCGGGTTCATCAAAACAATCTGATTGATGACTTCCATGGCGCCTGATTTGTCACCTTTTTCTAACAAACTTTCACCAAGTGCATCGAGCATGGGGATGGCTTCGTTCATGCGACCCATGCGCGCCAGTAAAGCGGCAAGTGTGCGTTTGAGCATTTCTTGTTCAGGATGTTCACGCACAAGTTCTTCAAGGAAGCCATGTGCAAGTTCTGTTTTGTTTTGGCTTTCAAGATGTGTAATGTAACCATCCAATTCATTAAAGGCTTTATCTGCTTGACCCATGCGTAAATTTAATTCGATGAGTTGTTTGCGGGCTGAATCATCATCAGGTGCAAGCGTGCGAATTTGTTCATACACACGCACGGCTTGTTTCCAATCCAAACGTTGCATATCAATATCTGCCATACGTTGCAAAATGTGAACATTCCATTCACGGCTGGCGTTGCCTTGTTGCACCAAACGCAATGCCGTTGTATATGTTTTTCGCGCCATATCCAATTCTGCCAAACGATAATAAATGCCAGCCAGTTCAAGATATTCTTGAATGGCATCATCCAATTGACCACGCGCCACGAGTTGGTCAATTAAACGATTGCGTGCGCTTAAATCCATTGGAGAAATTTGAATAATGCGGCGTAATAATTTTGCAGCTTGTTGCACTTCACCACGCACACTATACGATTGTGCGACAACACCAAACTTTGCAATTGCATCTGCAGTGTGACCTTCTTGCACAAGCAAATCACCCATCAATGTATGTAATGGAAGGTAAGTCGGTGCTGATTGAACTGCTTCGTAGGCTTCATCCATTGCTGAACGTAAACTACCCATGCGTGCCAGTTGATTGATGCGGTTCATTGATTCCAAAACTGAACTGGATTGTGCTTGCAAAATCACTTCTGCTAACGGGGCAATATAATCGCCTTCTTGCTTTGGCATTTGCTCACGTGTTTTTTGTAATTGCTCGCGCCAATCAGGACGCAACAATAAATTATGCACATTGTCGCAGATTTTTCGGAGCGCGTTTTCATCTTTTTGATTTTGCAACGCTTCAACCAACGGTTCATACTGTTGACTAATATCGTCAGCATATTCTTCGGGGACACTTTGTGAATCCGCCAATTTGAGTGCTTCTAAATATTCCAATGCCGCTTCACTGATGTTTGATTTTTTCATCAACATTTGACCCAACAACAAACGTGAGCCAAGTGCATAATCTGTATGCTTGACGGCATTTTGTAAAAAGCGTTGAGCGGTTTCATAACGCTCACCTTTGAAACGTAATAAACCTAAGTTGAAAAATAAAGCAGGATGTTTAAAGCCAGCACTTAACGCGCCTTCCATTTCTTCGGCGGCTTGAGTCTCATTGCCTTTGGATTGTGAATCAATGGCTTGCCCTAAATGCAAAATAACTTTGGTTTGTTCTGCATTTTGCAAAGAGACTCCGCCAGTGCCTTTCATAATCGCAGAAAGTCCACGACGTTCTTGTGCGGCAGGGGATTCGTCTGAATATTCAAACAACAACTCTGCAAGTTGAGTCAATGCTTTTTGACGTGCCTCAGCAATTGGGTCAAGTCCAGATGATGCTTTTTGTGGCTTTTGCAATTGCTTGACCTGCGCCATACGAATTGGACCTGTGCCACCTTTGCCGCGAATCGGCTTAGGAAGCAATTGTCCATTTTTTAATAAAGTTTGAGCTTGTTTAACTTCGGGGCTATTGGGCAAGAGTGATAAGGCTTTGTTTACCATCTCTTGTGTTTTTTCCATGTTGCCTGCACGTTGAATAATGCTAGCAATGGCAAGGTATTCGGTCACTGCTTGTTGAGCATGACCTAACCTCTCATGCACTTGCGCCAGACGAGAATGTGCAATTGCATTTTCAGGGTTGATGCTCGTAACGTGAACCCAGTTTTCTAACGCTTTTTCAGTATCACGTTGTTTGAGATATAAATCGCCAGCCTTTACTCTAAAATCCATGGCGGCTTTCAAGTCACCGACACGTTCAGAAAGTTGAGAAACTTTCTCCATCGAAACAGGGTCATCAGGAGAAATTTCTACAGCGCGTTTGTAGATTTGCAGTGCTTCATCTACTTGATTTAATTGATACAACGCCAAGCCTAAACTGTTCAAGGCTTTGGCATGGTCTGGGAATTCTTCTAAGGCGCGGCGATAGGCACTCGCCGCTTTCTGCCATTCTTGGTCCCACGCGGCAGAATGTCCTTCATTCATCGCTTTTTGGAAAACATCATCTCGTCCGGGCATTGTGTAATTATAACTGTATCGCCATATTCATGCCTTCCAATTTCTTAACGGGAGATGTAGAATTCTGATTATGAAAAAAAGTATTTTTATAAATTTAACAATTACTTTTTCTTTTCTATTGATTATATTAGCTTTGAGTTTATATATAGGGCAAATGTTCCTACATGGTTGCTTGTGGTGGGAATGTGTGCCTGAAAGGGGGTTTCATGTATTGGATTGGGATGTGCCAATAGAGTTCTTCCCAAAAGACGCTTATAAAAGCCCAATTGCTCCCTCATCAGAGGGGGATAATGAAATCGAGAGAGGTAGCCAGATTATATTTTGGGACAAAGATAACGGTGTTGCTATGTATGGTATGGGACGTTATCCCACTGTTAATAATGCAATACGTCAATATGAACACCTTGCTAAAGTAGATAATAAGAAAGAAAGTGGCTTTGAATGGAAAATACCTTTAGATAGGCAACCTTACAAGAGTAACACCGCAGATGCTTTTATGATTACTTGCATTAACCAAGAAAGAATATCTTGCAATATGATTGCTCGCTATCAAGAATACACCATTAGGTTTTATTCAATTATTGATGAAAAAATGACATACCTAGATTTTGAGAATATTGTGGTTTATCTTGATAAACAAATATCTAGTCGTTTATATCCATAACCGCAAAACGAAACTCGGCACAGGCATCTCACCCTCGCCGAGTTTTTCTTTTAACCTTCAAACTTTCAACCCTCCAACACTTCCATCTCGCCCCAACTCTTCCCAGCGCGTGCTTCCGTTTCTAACGGAATGCTCATCTCGTAAGCATTCGCCATTGTCTTTTGCACAACCTTAGCAGTTTCATCAATTTCTTTTTTCGGCACTTCCAACACCAATTCATCATGCACCTGCAAAAGAATTTTGGCTTTCAAACCTTTTGAATTTAATGCGGGCGGAATTTTTATCATCGCGATTTTCATGATGTCTGCCGCTGTGCCTTGAATAGGGGCATTGATGGCTTCTCTTTCTTCACGGTTCTTCATCTGGACGTTCTGCTTGCTCATTAAAGTGGGGAAATATCTCCTACGCCCAAGCAGGGTTTCAACATAGCCAATCTCAGCCGCTTGACGGCGAATGCCATCCAAATATTTTTTAATCCCGGGGAATTTTTGGAAATAGGCTTTCACAAAATTTTCTGCTTCGGCGAGTGTTAAATCTGTAGTGCGAGTTAATCCAAAAGCCGACATGCCATAAATCAAACCGAAGTTAATTGCTTTGGAATGACTGCGCATATCTTTGGTCACTTGTTCCAGTGGAATATCATAAATGGCGGCGGCGGTGGTGGCGTGAATATCTTCACCTGCACGGAAAGCCGCCAGCATGGCTTCATCATTTGCCATATGCGCCACGATTCTTAATTCAACTTGTGAATAATCAACAGACAATAAAACATTGCCTTTATCAGCAATAAATCCATTGCGGACTTTTCTGCCAATTTCACTGCGAATTGGAATGTTTTGTAAGTTTGGATTATTCGATGACAGTCTTCCAGTCACCGCGCCGATTTGGCTATAAGATGTATGCACCCGTCCAGTTTCAGGGTTAATCGCCGCAGGTAACGCATCCACATAAGTAGATTTAATTTTTGCGAGTTCACGATTCTCAAGAATCCATTCCAAAACAGGATGTTGCTCGCGCATCATTTCCAACACATCAGCCGAAGTGGAATAAAAACCTGTGGCGGTTTTGCGACCTTTGTCTGGTGGTTCGAGGCGCAGTTGATTAAATAAAACATCCGAAAGTTGTTGCGGCGAATTGATATTGAATGGCTTGCCTGCGTGAGCATAAATTTCTTTTTCAATTTCAGCCAAACGCTTGGCTAACTCTTGAGACATTTCACTGAAAAAATTGGTATCAATCAACGCGCCAGTCATTTCCATTTCTGCTAATACGGGTGTCAGCGGCATATCAATTTCATCTAAAATTTTTCTGCCGTTCACCTTATCCAATTCTTTTTCCATAATTGGCATGAGACGAAATGTATTTTCAGCATCTGCCGCGGCATAATTCGCAACCGACTCAATCGCTACATCCGCCATGCTGATTTGTTTTTTGCCTTTGCCAATCAACTCTTCAATGTGCGTCATCTCTTCGCCCAAGTGATGGGCTGACAAATTCTTCAAACCTAAATTTTTCGATGACGGGTCAACGATAAATTCAGCCAACATTGTGTCAAAAGTTAATGGAAAAATATCTAATCCATATCTTTTTAATAAAATGTAATCATACTTAGCATTATGCGCCACTTTGCCAATTTTTGAATTGGTCATAGATGGAGTCAACGCTTCAATCACTTTTTTGATTTCTAAATTATTTCCAGATGAATGACCGACAGGAATGTAATACCCTTGCCCATCTTTGACAGATAACGAAACGCCGACTAATTCTGCAATCATTTCTTCTGTATCAGTCGTTTCAGTGTCAAATGCAATCACTTTGGCTTTGGATAATTCTTTTGCTAAACTTTTTAATTTCTCTTCATCATCCACAATGATGACTTCAATATTGGACTTTGTTTCCGCTTTCACCACTTGTGGCTCACTGACGAACATGGTCATTTGACCATCTTTTGTCTTCGCAGTCCTCACTACCGGAGAAGGTGAGGTGATGTTCATGTCACCGCTAATCGAAGCGACTTTATTAATTAAAGTTTTAAATTCCATTTCTTTGAAAAACGCTTCTAGTTTTGAACCATCAAACAGCTTGACTTTTGCATCTTCCAAATTAAATTTGAGTTTGAGATTTGTTTCAATACGTGCCAAGTCACGGCTCATGTACGCCGCTTCTTTATGTTCTTCAAATTTTGTCTTCCAGCGTTTTTCTACTTGTTCAAGATTTTCATAAATAGAATCAAGTGTGCCAAATTTTTCAATTAATGAAACCGCGGTTTTTTCACCCACGCCTTTGATACCGGGAATATTATCAGATGTATCCCCAACAATTGCTTTGTAATCCACTACTTGATTTGGATTTACGCCTAACTTCTTTTTGACATCTGCATCAGTGATGTATGTTGAATCATCACCTGCGAGATAAACTGCTGTTCTTTCATTAACCAATTGCAATAAGTCTCTATCCCCTGTGATGATTTTTACGCCCAATCCTTGTTCTACAGCTACTTTTGCAACTGACCCTAAAACATCATCTGCTTCGTAGCCATCCATTTCCAAGCGTGGAATATGAAATGCGTCTACCATTTCACGAATGCGTGTGATTTGACTGCGCAAATCATCAGGCATTTTTTCACGTGTGGCTTTGTATTCAGGGAAAATTTTGTCACGAAATGTTTTGCCAACATCAAATGCAACGGCTAAATATTCAGGTTTTTCTTGTTCCAACACACGCACTAACTCACGAGCAAAGCCATAGATTCCAGCAGTCGGCTCGCCTTTTGAATTTTGCCAACGCTGACTACTCCCGCCAGCCGTGAGTGCAAAATACATTCTGTATGCAAGTGCATGTCCATCAATCAGATAAAGTGTAGGGGGCATAGAAATTTATCCATTTTAGAATATTTATATCGTTTCAAATCTCGTTAATTATTAATGCTACTATACCAAATATTGTGAAACCAAAGAGTAATAAGCTAATAAAATATGTGTAAGCCTTTTCGATATTTGATTGTTGGTCCCAATCTTTTTTCGAAAAACTTGGTCTGATTCCCTGAAGCCATGCATGAGAAACCTCTGGGTGAAACAAAATAATAAATATTCCTGGGGTTAACCAACTAATTAATACCGTCACTAACGTAAAAATCAATAAAATTTTAGCTGTGGTCTCTATTAGAATCCAACTTGATTCTATGTGTTCTAGATAATTTGCTAATAAACTAATTAGTGCAAAACTAATAAAGAAAACAACAGCTAAGATTGAGATTTTCCTTGAAATTTTAGTGCATTTTTCTAAAATCTTTTCAGTTTTTTTATTCATAGTGATATTCATATAAAGCTGTTGTATAACCAATAATTACACTGGGCTTAAATATACAAAACGCAGAGCAATTATACTCTGCGTTTTTTATGCTAAGAGGAGGCTGAATTTTTTATTTTTTTGGCAAAGGCTGAGAATCTTGTCCCTGACGATTGCGGGTTTGATTAATATAGTCACGTACCAATTGTGGTGGGTGAGGTTGTGTGCCGCCCATAATTAAATAACCGGGAGCCCAAAAATCACCGGATGGATTTTCTTTTTTCAAGCGAGAGAACTCGCCAAATATTTTTTCGGAAGTTTGTTGGCGCATAATGCGCATCAAGTAACCAGGCGATGTGCTAGGTTGTACATTTGCTACCCATTGCAAATACTCAGGGCGCACGGCTAAATATTCCAAACGCCAGCCGAAAGCGATGCAAATGTTAGGGAGCCATTCACTCAAGCGTTCAGATAAATCGCCAGTGATGTAATGATTTGCAAAACGTGGTACGAGCAAACACGCATACGTTAGATGATACAAGCCTGCTGTAATCGGTTCAACGACTAATTTCTTTGCCGCTTCGGTAGATGGACTTTCGCGTGTCACATCGTTTTCATTCGGTTTGACGGGAGTTTTTGGTCTGGATGGAGCAGTGACTTCGACTTCATCAAATACGGTTTGTGTTTCGCTTCTTCTCACACTTTTAGATGTTTCGGCAGTCGTCAACTGATTTCTTTGCTTCGACGGGGATTGCTCACGACTAAACACAGAAGCATTCGAAAGCGATTCGCTCACTCGTGTTTGGTTGGGGTCAAAAGGCTCACGCCCGCGTGGCAGGTCGAAGGTTGGGGTTGAAGCGGGTTCAGGGTCAGGAATATCTGAAAGGATATTTGAAATCTGTGGAATATCCACATCTTCATCGTCTTCTACTTGTGATGAAATATTGTTTTGAGGCTGAGCGGGTGAATCACTAAAATTATTGAGCAATTGACTGGCTTGATTGCGAATGGTGCTGAATGGAGTTTCTGCATCAAAAACTAAAGCCAACACTGTATCTGTTGCGAGGCGGGTGGCATATAGCATGTGTTCGGCTTTGGTGCTTTCAAGCCGAATGAAGCGCAACAAGTCAGAACCTTTCTGACCATCCCAATTTCTTGTAACGGTTTGAGCTACTTCTTTTGCGGCTTGTTGAGATAAACCACCAGCATATGCCCACAAATCATTTTTGCGGGTGATGAGCGCGGCTTGCGCGGACGATTCAAGTGTTAAACGGGTGAGATGTTGCGCGGCTTTGTTTGGATCACTGAGCCATGGCATCATCATTTGTGTATTGGATAATGAAGGTTGGGGAGTGGAAGGGCTTGGGGATGGTTGCGGTTTGCTAATGGCATTCATAAAATCTGCCATTCTAAAAGGTTTGCGAACCATAATCCACGGACGTAATGCGTCGAATGCGGGTGGGTCACCTTGTTCTTCGCATAAAATGGCGAGGTTAATACTTGGTTTTACTGTTCTTAATGCAATCCCGATTTCATGTACCCAATCGTCGCCGAGTGCTACATCGAGCAGAGCAAGCGGAACGCCGACTTCATCAGCCCGCACAATAGCAGAAGCCTTGTTGTTGACAACATGGACTCGATAAAAATTCGTGTCGTCTAATGTGCGGCGGATGGTTTCGCCGTACGCGGCAGAAGGGGTTACGAACAATAAATCTGCTGGCATTTCTTAAAGTGTATCACTGAAAAGAGACCGAATCAAGGAGACTTTTGGGGTCAGCCTATGTTTTTTGCAAGGTTTACTCATAATCTGAGCCTAATTCTTTGATTCCAAGTAAAGCAATCAGCACTTCGGGTGGCAAATCGGCAGGAGGTAAATCCACTTTATATAATTGCTCATTTTCAGCACGCTCACGCAGGCTTTTCCATAACAAGTTTCGTTCTTCGCCTTCGACGACCAAATCATTGAGTGTTTTTGCATTCAGCAAATGCTCGCCAGTTGAATATAAAAATGTCAGTCGTTTCCATTTATCGGTTTTAATTGGCTCTTTTAATTTTTCCAAACTCCCCAATTGGATTTTGTAATATTCCTCTTTTGCTCTCGGATGATTTGCTTCATCTTTAAGAAGTTCTGCCCGCGTCGTCAATTCATGCCCTCTCACCTGAGCAATAAATTCGATTTGACCGCCTCTTTCTTGAAATGTGCTTGGTTGGTAAAAGGCGACATAATCTACACTGACAACTTTTGGTGCGGTTCTTAGCGGAATCCGATACCAACCTAAGAGTCGCGCAATTTCCAAATCGCGTGGCGTTTTGATTAAGCAAACGAGAATTAAATCAGTTGGTTTGAGCATGAATAAAATCTTACTGGTCTTATAAGTCTAACAAGTTTAACTGGTCAGACCTGTAAGACCTTTTCGACTTGTTAGACCTATTAGACCATTTAGACTAATCCGACCTCTTTATTAAACTCGACAATCAACTCATCAATTTCATCTGCTTGTTTTTGGACGTCGGTCCAATAATTTTGCTCATACCATTGGGCTTGGATTTCATCATACGTTTTGCCTTGTTGCTCAACCCAAGTGTAATATTTGAGATTATGAACTCGGCGCTTGTCTGTGTAACGAAGTTCAAGCATATTATCTGTGGATTGACCATGTAAATATCTGGCAAAATCTGCGGCGGCATCTCGTTCAGAATATTCACCAAATTCCATGTGCATTTCATGCAAACGTGAGCGATATAGTTCCATCGAGTCTGTGAGGACTGTAATCATGATGTCGTTCTCGTCCATTTCATAATATTTTGCAGTTTTGATACAAGATAAAACGTTAGAAATTCCAGAGAAGCCAAGCAAATCGAGATTTGCAATCACATTTTCAGGTACGCCTTTTTCTGCTAAGAATGCACGTCCATTTTCTTCATTGAACAAACGTGCAATATTGACTACTGCATTATCATCAATCGCGGTGACCACATCTGTATTTTTTGTGTTGTGAACCCAAGGCACATGTTTATCACCAATGCCTTCAATGCGATGTGCACCAAATCCGTTTTCTAAAAGCGTTGGGCATTGAAGTGCTTCACTCGCCACAATTTTAGAATCAGGAAATAACTTTTTCATGTAATCGCCACTGGCAATTGTCCCTGCTGAACCTGTTGCAGAAGCCATACCGCGATATCTTCCATGTTTTCCAGCAACTTGATTAAACACTTCTTCCATGGCATGACCAGTCACTTCAAAATGCCACAAGTAATTTCCAAACTCATCAAATTGATTAAATATCATCAAATCTTGCCCAGAGTTGGCTAACTCTTTACATTTATCAAAAATTTCTTTGACGTTCGATTCAGAGCCAGGTGTTTTAATCGTTTCACCTGCCACAGTTGCTAACCATTCAAATCTTTCTTTAGACATGCCTTCAGGCAAAATTGCAATTGATTCACATCCGAGTAAAGCAGAATCATATGCACCGCCTCGACAATAATTTCCAGTAGAGGGCCAGACTGCTTTTTGAGTCGTCGGGTCAAATTGACCTGTGACGAGTCTGGGCACTAAACATGAAAATGCGGCACCGACTTTATGCGCACCTGTCGGAAACCATTTGCCGACAATCGCAATGATGCGTGCTTTCACGCCTGTCAAAGAAGAGGGGAGTTCGAGGTAGTTGACTCCGTCAAACGTCCCGCCTGAAGCGGTGGGTTGATTGTGCCAATTGATTCTGAAAAGATTTCGTGGATGAATATCCCATAATCCAATTTTCGTTAATTCATCTTTCACTTTTGCAGAAATTTTGCTTGGGTCTTTCATTTGTGCATAAGTGGGGATGATGATATTTTTTTCTTTGGCGCGTTGAATGGCACGTTTACGTCTATCGTTATGGATGGTTAAATCAATGGTGGTCATAAATAACTCCTGCTTAAATTGTACCGCGACACAATCTCATTCATGTCGCTTTGTTAAATTTTCTTGGCTCTTTGACCAAAAATATCAGAATCACTAACATCACAATTGCTAAAACAGTTGAGGCAATAAATGTAGACGTAAACCCGAATGTATCGGCAACAAAGCCGCCAATGATAGGTGCAATGATTGTTGCAGGTGCAGTTAATGTTTGTGATAAGCCAATATACATCGGGCGTTCTGCTTCGCTTGCGAAATCTACTGTCATGGTCATGCCAATCGTCCAAATGGAGACGTTTGCAATGCCTGCTAAAACAAAAATAGGATAAAACCAATTGATTGATGTAGCAATCCATGCCAGCAACGAGCTTAAGAAAATAGCAAACGCGCCGAGAATGACCATTGAACGATGACCGAATTTATCTCCAAGCCAACCCATGCTCATGTTTGCAATTGTGGCGGAGATAGTTAATGTGGCTGTCAAGTAACCCGCGATGATTTCAGTCATGTTGAATTCGCGTAAAGCATAAATAATGTAGAACGAAAATCCCATACTTGCAAATTGAGCAAGAGTCCGCGCGGATAAAAACCAATTAAAGTTTTTATCTTTCTTGAGAATTTTTTTAGCATCATTCCAGAAGTGAGTCTTTTCTTCAGGGATTATTTTTTCTTCATCGGCAGGTTCGCGTGTTGCGGCAAGTGCAAACCATGATATGGTGAAGAAAATGCTGGCGATGAAGAAACAGGTTGCAAAGTCTAGGGGAGAGGCGAGGTAATCTAATAAATAACCTGAACCAATGGCTCCAAGGCTGATAAACAAATTAGCGAGTCCTGCTTGCATCCCAAAAAATGTGCCGCGTGAATCCGCAGGGATAATTTTTGAAATCATGCTGGTCCAGGGGTTGGCGGCGAATCCACCACCCAAGCCTTGCCAAATTAATAATGCAATAGCAAGTGCCAATACAATTTGAGCGCCAATGATTGGAATTAACAATGCCACAATTGCAAACCCTAAAAACGGAACACGTTCGTGAATCGTCATCATCAAGACATTATTTTTATAACGCCTCAAACGCGATACATGACTAGCTGTGAATAACTGTGGCAATAACCAACCTGCCGAATGAATGGCGGGTACAAGACCAATCAAAGTAGTTGAGTCTGTTAATGATGCAACAAAAAGTGGCAGGATGGTTGTAAATGAAGCAAACCCTAATGCCAAGCCAAAAAATGCGCCGTCGGTTAAATTTACAGTAACGTTATGTTTAAGATTTTGTCTAACTTCTTTTTCTAAATTAGTGAGCATTGCTGAATTGTACCTGATGAAATAAAAAGCCCGCCTAACAAGGCGGGCTTTTTATTTAAGATTTCGTTACTTCTTTTTATCTTTTGTCTCTGGTGCACTCGGAGTTGAGTCAGGTTCAATACTTGCACTTGAAGTTGATTGACCTTTTACTTTTCCTAAATATTCAGGCAATTGCACACCCGCCATTTCAGAAATATCTTGAAGCGGTGGCAAACTTTTGAACAAGTTAGAAATAAAATTTGATGTTGAAGAACCACCATTGGCACTGCTTCCAGAATCCCAAACAGTGATTTTATCAATCTTGAGATTGCTAATTGCTTCCACTTGTTTAGCAACTAACTCTTCAAGTTTTTCAATCATCAACAAAGTAGATGCGGCTTGCGCGTCACCACCAACACTTTCAACAAGTTTTTGATAGCCTTCCGCTTTTGCTTCTAGTAATTTGAGCGTACCTTCTGCCTCTGCTTTGTATTTCGCAAGAATACCATCAGCAACGCCTTGCGCTTCACGCCGAGTTTTTTCTGCTTCTGCTTCAGCGGCAATTTCAATTTTATTCTTTTCGATTTCTTGACGTACAACTTCTTCTGCACGCAAACGTTCTTGTTCCGCTTTATAAACCGCTTGTTGGATGGCAACCTGCGCCTCATACTTCGCGACTTCAGCCTGCTTCAACGCGGCGGCACGTTTTACTTCCAATTCAGCATTGTAATCAGCGATACTAGCTTTAGATGTATTCTCACCTTTGACTGCACTCGCTTCTTGTTCTTGCACGAAGATACGTTGGTCAGCCTCAGCAGTTTTCTTTCCTTTTTCAGAATCTGCGTTGGCTTTGGCTCGTTGAATTTCAAGTTCAGCATTGTATTTCGCAATGTTTGCATTCGCAGTATTTTCACCTTGTACAGCCTGCGCTTCCTGTTCTTGTACTCTTTGGCGTTGATTCGCGTCCGCTGTTTTTCGTCCAATTTCTGCTGCAGCCATCGCTTCAGCAACTTTAATTTCTTGCTCACGAATGGCGTTGGCTTCACCAATCGCACCGAGTTTCGATTGTTCCGCCACATCCACTTTGGCTTGGTTAATGGCTTCCGAAGCGGCTTTCTTACCAATGCTGGAAATATATTCGGAAGCATCGGTAATATCTGTAATGTTGACGTTAATTAATTGCAAACCGATTTTATTTAATTCAGGTTCTACATTGCGTCGAATTGCTTCTAAGAAACTCTCGCGGTCTTGATTGATTTGTTCAATAGTCAATGAAGCAACTGTTAAACGTAATTGACCAAAGATAATTTCTTTTGCCATTTCCTCAATAGCATTTTGTGGCAAGCGTAAAATTCTTTCTGCCGCATTGCTCATAATTTCTTGCGTTGTGCTAACACCAACTGTAAATGTACTAGGTACATTAATGCGAATATTTTGTAAAGAAAGCGCATTTTCAAGTGGGATACTAATTGTGATTGGTGTGAGACTTAAATAAGCATAATCTTGAATCAGGGGCCAAACAAATGCACCGCCTCCATGAATAGTCTTGCTAGAACGTCCTTTTTCTACACGCCCATAAATGACAAGTACTTTATCAGACGGACATCTTTTATAGCGACTCGCCATGAACACGATTGTAAAAAAGGCAAGTACTACAAAAGCAACAACTGACACAATTCCAAAACCTGCTGCGCCCATTTCTTCCTCCTTAGAAGTTAATCATTTGATTTTTTCGACGACCAATGTATTTCCATCTACACCAACAACACGGATTTTATCGCCCGTGATAAGGTCTTGTTTGCTATTTGAAGTCGCATCAAAAACTTTTAACGCGCCTTGAGTCACAATTTGAACTTGCCCTGTGCCGTTTTTCGGAATCTTTAAGTACACATTTCCTTCCGCCCCAATTGAATTTTTTATTTGAATCGTGCCTTCACTTTGTAATAATTGCATTTTGCTAAAAATAAAACTAAGTGCCCCAAATGTAATTAAACCTGCTACGGTTCCGCCTAACACACTTACCAAAGAAGGTAAACTGGCATTGAGAAGGGCTAGTCCGACCAATCCAAACATCATAAAAAACGCAGTAAGACCTTGAACAGAAAGTAGCTTGAAACTTGCATCACCATCTGCACTGTGACTATCTGCAACATTTTCATTAGACTCTAAAGCAACATCCAAAGCATCGTCACTGAACCCTCCGCCAATAAACATCATCAATGTTCTCAATATGAACAAAGTTCCACCAACAATGGCAAAAAACCAATAAACCGCTTCCAGAATTGGCAATCCAAACATAATTTTTTCCCTTTCGCTAAAAACTTACAAATTGAATTATACACTTATACGGAATCTGAAAAGAAAAGTTGCTGTAGTAAATTAGTACTTGACAAGGTTTGAAGAATAGAATATAAAAACGAACGTTCGTTCATTTTTTTTGAGAGGTAACATGGTCATTGAAAAAGAACCGCAAACCAAAGGCGAATTGACACGCTTGGCAATTGAAGATGCTGCAATCGAATTATTCATGGAGCAAGGTTATCACGCCACGACCATGAGGCAAATTGCTGAACGAACAGAATTAGCCTTGGGCGGAATCTATAACCATTTTTCAAGCAAAGAAGAAATTTTTCAAGCCATTATTTTGGATAAACATCCATATAAAAAAGTTTTCCCAGCGATTATTGCTGCAGAAGGGGATACGGTAGAAGAATTTCTTCACAACGCCGCGCATATCGTCATCAAAGAACTTAAGTCACAACCTTACTACATCAAATTGATGTTAATTGAGATTGTGGAATTTAATGGCAAGCATGGTTCGATGTTGATTAAAGAAATTGCACCCAAAGCCTTGCCTATCTTTGAAAAAATTGTCAAATCCAGAAAGAACTTGCGGGTGACGAATCCTGCTCTGCTCTTGCGTTCTTTTATTGGCATGCTTCTTTCTTTCATGATTACTGACATTATTATTTCAAACTCAATTCTCCAAAAACTAATGCCCAAAAATGTTATGGATAACTATGTGGATATTTACTTGCACGGTATTTTGAAGCCAGAGGTTTGATATGTTCAACTCCAGAATTTATTCCATTGTTCGCAAAGAATTTGTGCAACTCTTTCGTGACCCGCGCACACTAGCTTTAGCCGTAGTGATTCCAATTGTGCAATTATTTCTTTTAGGCTACGCCGCTACATCTGATGTGCGAAATGTCTCACTCGCAGTATGGGACCAAAGCAAAACAACCGAATCGCGTCAATTATTAGATGCGTTTCAAGCCTCTAGTTATTTTCGGATTAATTATTTTGTAAACTCATCAGATGAATATCAAGCCTTGATTGAATCAGGGGATGCACGAGTCGCTTTAGTCATTCCACCTGATTATGCTCAAAGATTATTTGACGGTAATGCAAAAGTATTATTGATTTTAGATGGTTCAGATGCCAGCATTGGCGGAACAGCCTTATCTACTGCTAGGTTAGTGGGGCAATCGTTTGGGACAAAAATATTAACTCAACAAGCAACATTAAGCGGACGTTCCGCACCGACACCGCCAGTCGAAGTTCGCACACAAGTTTGGTACAACCCAGATTTAAATTCCGCATACTTCATGATTCCTGGTGTGATTGGCATGATTCTTTCATTCATCACAACTATTCTGACAGCCACAGCCATTGTGCGTGAACGTGAACGTGGAACAATCGAGCAATTAATCGTCACACCGATTCGTTCATGGGAATTGGTTCTCGGAAAACTTTTGCCGTATGTCATCTTGGCATTTGTAGAAACATTTGAAGTTCTCATCATCGGTCATTTTTGGTTTGGTGTTCCCATTCGCGGAAGTTTAAGTCTCATCGTTTTAACTTCTGGAATTTTTATTATGTCCAGTTTGGGCATCGGCTTGCTTGCATCCACGATTGCAAACACACAACAAGAAGCCATGTTAACTGTGATGATGTACAACTTGCCAAGCATTTTTCTTTCAGGTTTTTTCTTTCCGCTCGAAGCCATGCCACAAGCGTTACAAATTGTTTCTTATGCAATTCCACTCAGATATTTTTTAGTCGTCATTCGTTCATTACTTTTGAAAGGCGTTGGCATTGAAGCCATTCAAGGCGAAGTCATCGCGCTCACAATTTTCGGCTTGGTCATTATGACTCTTGCCGCATTACGTTTTAGAAAACGTCTTGATTAACTTTCAACCTTAAACCTGCAACTTGTAACTTTAGGAGATATTATGCAACACAAACTTCCCCCAATTCCTGTTCGTATCTTAATTCTCGTTATCATTGGCTCACTCGTCTTTTTTGGATTTCGTTCACTCAATCAAAACGAATCAGATTCAATTACTGCCTCTGGTTCGATTGAAGCGACGATTGTAAACATCTCACCTGAAATTGCTGGCAAAGTTGTGGATGTAAATGTCAGTGAAGGTGACTTGATAACAAAAGACTCAGCGCTTCTTTCCCTTGACCCAAACCTGTTGACTGCTCAGTACGCAGTTGCTCAATCCCAACTTGATTCTGCCAACGCCACCCTTGCATCTGCTCAACTGAAATATGACCAAACACTTGAGTCTGCGCTTGCGACACAATCTGCGCAACGAGCAAAAGATTGGCAGACATCTGCTCCAACTGAATTTGACCAAGCCAATTGGTACATTGACCAAACGAATCAAATTACAGCCGCACAAACAGAATTAGAAAATGCCAAAACCGGTATTGATGAAGCCATCACTGCACTTAATGATGCAATCAACAATTTGAACAATGCTGAATATGTAAATGCTGAACAAAGACTAGCCGAAGCCCGTGCCGCATTTTTGATTGCAAAAGATGTCAAAACCCAAGCAAACAGAGCCTCACAAAGTGGTGGTTTAGCAGATGCGGCAAATGATTATTATGAAGATGTTTTAGATGAACTCGAATCTGCTCAAGAAGAATATGATGATTTATTAGATACCGACGCCGCAGAAGATATTGAATATGCACGCGGACAAGTACTTGTCGCTCAACAAAGATATGATGCCGCTTATGCCCGTTTGTTAACTTTACAAACAGGTGACCAATCTCCAGCAGTGATTTCTGCCGCGCAGACATTGAATCAAGCCAAGATAAATGTTGAACAAGCAGAAGCAAGCCTAAGTCTGATTGAAGCGCAAATGTCGAAACTAAATATCGTCACACCAATAGATGGAGTCATCTTAACGCGCAATGTCGAACCCGGTGAATTTATCCAAACTGGCGGCACGGCATTGACGATGGCTGATTTGAATCAAATCACGATTACAGTGTATGTGCCTGAAAACCTTTACGGACAAATTAATTTAGGACAGACTGCAAGTGTAAGTGTTGACTCTTTTCCTGATGAAACTTTTAACGCGACTGTGATTTGGATTTCAAACCAAGCCGAATTTACCCCACGCAATGTGCAAACGGTAGAAGGACGAAGTTCTACTTTTTATGCCATCAAGTTGAGTGTTGAAAATGTGGATGGCAAATTAAAAATCGGTATGCCTGCCGACGTAATATTTGAGTAGGGGCGAGGTCTCCTCGCCCAAGTTATAGGCAAAATTTTTATGAATGAAACTCTTGTTCAAGCCAACGGATTAAAAAAATATTTCGGCGATGTTCATGCAGTAGATGATGTGACATTAAATATTCGCGCTGGCGAAATTTATGGACTCGTCGGTTCAGATGGCGCAGGCAAAACTACAACCATGCGAATGTTGGTTGGCGCATTATTGCCAACTGAAGGTTCAATTAATGTGTGTGGATATGATGTGTTGAAAGAAGTTGAAAACGCACGTTCACAAATTGGATATTTATCGCAACGATTTTCTTTATACGAAGATTTAACTGTTTTAGAAAACATTCGCTTCTTCGCCGAAATTCGTGGATTATCTTCATCTGAATGGTTGCCACGTTCAATGGAAATTTTAGAATTTGTTGGCTTAGATAAATTCAAAGATAGACGAGCAGGTCAACTTTCTGGTGGTATGAAACAAAAACTTGGACTTGCTTCTGCATTGGTCACTCGTCCGCGTTTGCTACTACTTGATGAACCAACTACAGGCGTTGACCCTGTTACACGTCAAGACTTTTGGCAATTGGTGATTAAGTTGGTTTCTGGTCAAGAAGGTGTTTCGGTAATTATTTCCACACCTTATATGGATGAAGCCTCACGCTGTCATCGCATTGGATTTATGAAAGCAGGGAAAATTATTGCTGAAGATACGCCATCAAATTTGCGTTCGCAATTAAATAATCGCATTCTTGAATTACGCGGTGAACCATTGCATGAACTAAAACATATTTCCATGCAAGATGCGGAAATCGAAGAAGTTGCCGCATTTGGAGATAAATTGCATTTACGTGTAAAAGATGGAACATCCCAAAACGTAATTACAAGATTACAAAAAACAATCGAATCACAAAATGCAAAAGTGACTAGTCTGCGAGTCATTCCGCCAAGTTTGGAAGACATATTTATTTTACTTACTGAGTTTAATGATGAATGAACCTGTTATCTCTGTTCAAAATTTAACACGCCACTTCGGTGAATTTATCGCCGTTGACCATATCAACTTTGATGTTCGCGCTGGTGAAATTGTTGGATATCTTGGTCCGAATGGTTCGGGTAAAACAACAACCATTCGTATGTTGCTCGGTTTGCTCAAACCATCTGATGGCAAAGCCACTGTGCTTGGTTATGACATTGCAAAACAAAGTGAAGAAATTCGTTTGCGCGTTGGATACATGTCTCAAAAGTTTGCGATTTATGATGATTTGACCACGCTTGAAAATTTGACATTTTATGCAGGCGTGTACGGCATTCATGATAAAGAACGCATCAAGCATACGTTAGGCTTGGTCGGTCTTAATGAGCATCATCATACGCTGACGAAGTCTCTCTCCACAGGTTGGCGACAAAGATTATCTTTAGCCATTGCATTAGTCCACGAACCGAAATTATTATTCCTTGATGAACCCACCTCAGGTGTTGACCCTACAGCACGAAGAGCATTTTGGGATTTGATTTACCAACTTGCAGAAAACGGAGTGACAATTTTAGTCACCACACATTACATGGATGAAGCTGAATATTGTGAACGAGTGGCTGTGATGCGTGATGGAAAATTATTGGCAATGGATACACCTACAAATCTCAAACAAAAAATTATTACAGGTGATGTATGGGAAGTGTATGCTCATCCACTAGAAAAGGGTTTGGATGTGTTGCATGAAATGAACGGAGTCGAACGTGTGGGCTTGGCAGGTGACCACTTACGAGTCATCAGCTCGAAGGTCAAGAAAGAAGCGATTCAAAATCTATTAAGTGGAAAAAATATTCAAGTCGAAAAGATTGAAAGGGGAGAAGCGACTTTAGAGGATGTGTTTTTATCTTTGGCGCGTTAAAAATAAACCGCGACTTAAGTCGCGGTTTATTTTTATTGTACTTCTGGTGTCACAATTGCCATGATGAGATAAACCAGCAACATCGCGCCATTGAAGGTGAAGAAACCCAAAACAAATAACAAGCGGACAATAGTGGGGTCCATGTTGAGATAATCACCAAGCCCAGCACATACACCTGCAATCATGCGGTTGGATTTACTACGTGTGAGAGTTTTGTATTCAGTCATTTTGACTCCTTTCGTTTGTGTACTTGCTTTACGCAAGTACACGAAAAGAGTTGCAATTACTTATACTTTCTGCCTTCAAAATAATTCGCGCCCGCCGCATATAAAAGAAACAGACCCAGCACAATAAATAACACTGCTTGTAGACCCAACCATTGCAACGTCCACCAACCGAAGCCGATAAAGGCAATGCTCACTAAACCATAAAATGTGGCATTCCTCATATAGTTAGAACCGACTCGTTTGGCTTGGAATAAATTTCTGGCAGTCAATTGTTCGAGTTGCTGAACTTCATTCTCATGGCGATTTTTACACGCTAAAACATCATCTACAACTATAGCGCAATCGGAGCAAAGTCCGCGTTGACAATATTTGCAAATCCCGATGGCTGGATTGTTAGGATGATAAAAACAATTCATAATATTTCCTTTAACTTTGCAACTTTCAAACCTTACAACTTGTAAACTGTATCTACTTAACTTTTCCGACAGGGTGTCTCAAAACTGTTTTCATCTTTTCAGGCTTTGCTTTACGCGGGTCACTCAAATAAATTTCATGGTGTTTCCCGCCTTTCGGTCCAACACTATCTATCAAACCATTTCCTTGCATAAATTCTTTCATACGTTCCATTGTTTCAGGTTCAGTCGAATAAGGTCCGATGTGCATGGTTTGAACACATAAACCTTCTTCAAAATATTCAAGTCTTAATTTATTTAGTAATTCACTATCGCCTTTTTTCTTGCGGACATTTTCACGAGCTTCTTCAAAGATTTCTTTGGTCACAATTTCAGGTTTCATAATCATCAAGGTATAAAACCAATTATCTTTAACTTTGATATCAAAGAAGCCATCTTCCACCCACCACAAACCTTCCAAAGCCATCACGGGATAATCAATTGCATTTTTCTCGCGTTTCTTTAACATAAACTTTAATGTGTAACACAAACTATACAAAGTTTCAGTTGCTTTGGCAAAACCAGGCGATGTGCCCGGGGCTTGTCCTTTTTCAATTGCACCATCAATCATAACAAATTGTAGATTTGGAACTTGCACTGCCTCAATCTTCTTAGCGGACGGTTGATATAAATATTTGAATTGTTTTTTCAAGTCAAGTGTTTTCATGTTTCCTCTTTCTTCTTTCATTTTTACTTGTCTACCTATTTACTTGTTTACCTTCACTCACCAATATCCCACAAACCCAACTGACGAATCGGTGCGCCAATTCCGCTCACGCCAACACCAATTAATCTCACAGCTTGATTCGGTTTGCGAACTGCTTTCATTAATTGTACTGCCGCATTAAAAATTTCGTCACCATCATTGGTTGAGGTTGGCAACGTGGTTTGTCTTGTCAGTGTTGTGAAATCCGTCCAACGAATTTTTATTTTTACAGTTTTACCTGCTAAATCATTTCTCTTTAATTGTTTCGCCACATCAAACGATTGTTCGCGTAATGTATTTTCTAAACTTTTTTCATCATTAATATCTACATTGAACGTCGTTTCTTGACTGACAGATTTTGTTTCATATTCTGTCACAATCGGGCGCTCATCAATGCCTTGTGCATGTAACCACAAGTCACGACCATGTTCACCAAACAAATTGATTAATTCTTTTTGGGGCCAATTCGCAATATCACCAATGGTTTTGATTCCAAGTTCAGATAATCTCGCATATGTTTTTGGACCAACCCCCCAAAGCATATCTGCTGGTAGGGCAGATAAAAATTCCGCTTCTTTTCCTACGGGGACAATTGTGAATCCAAAGGGAGGCATATCTTTTATCTTGTTACTTTTTTTTCCAACCTCTGTTGCAATTTTCGCCACCAGTTTATTGGACGCAATCCCAATGCTTGAAGGGAGTTGAAGCTCCACGCGAATATCAGCTTGAAGGTCAAGGGCGAGGCGGGTTGGGTCTTCATCTAAATTTGAAATATCAAGAAAGGCTTCATCAATAGAAATCTGTTCTACAAGGGGAGTCAAATTTTTTAACTTGTTCATCACTCGTTCAGAATATTCACCATACAATTTATGCCGCCCTGAAACGATAATTAAATCTCTGCAAAGTTGAACCGCTTTCGACATAGGCATAGCACTGCGAACACCCATTGCCCGCGCTGCATACGAACAAGATGCCACCACACCGCGTTCATCCGGTTTGCCACCGACAGCAAACGGCTTTCCTTTTAATTCAGGATTTTCCACCTCTTCTACTGAACAGTAAAACGCATCAAGGTCAATGTGCAAAATGGTGCGGGGCATACGCTTAATTATAGTGTATCCATTTCATGCCTTATTTGTTACAAAATAGGACAAATTCACCATGAAATTGTTTTGTTCGCTTATTGAACATTTGTTAAAGAAAAGTTATACTAGAGATGGCGTATAGTCATATGGAACTTTTGAGGACTTTTGACGTCCTTATCTTGAAATGACTGGATGGAGGAAGAAATGAAATCTGTTACACGTTTTATCTCAATATTGCTCTTGCTGGCAATGATGTTTTCCTTTTTACCGGGAAACACAACTACAGCAAGTGCGGCAGGTTGTTACCACGCGCAATTCATTGCCGATGTAACCATTCCTGATGGCACTAACTTTGCACCCGGTGCAACATTTAAGAAAACATGGCGCATCAAAAACATCGGTACTTGTGCTTGGAACAGCAATGATGTTTCTTTAATTTTTGATAGTGGTGAACGTATGGGAGCACCTGCTTCTTTGGCGATTCCAACCACTGTGAACCCCGGTCAAACTGTTGATTTAACAGTAGATATGACTGCTCCAAGCAATGCTGGGCACTATTTCGGCTATTGGAAATTTAAGAGTAATAGTGGTGGGAATTTTGGTATCGGCTCAACCATGAATAAATCTTTCTGGGTTGAGATTCGCGTTGGTACCTCATCTGGTACAGGCTATGACTTTACAGCAAACGCTGCTTCGGCAACATGGTCAAGTGGCGCGGGCGCATTAACTTTCCCCGGTACAGATGGAAGCGCGAATGGGTTTGGAATCAGTCAAGCGAATCCAAAACTTGAAAGCGGAGTCACATCGGCGCAAGCAGGTTTGTTATTTGCTCCAAATAATGTAACCAATGGTTATGTGCAAGCATCATATCCTGCATTCCGTGTACAAAGCGGAGATAGATTCCAAGCCACAATTGGTTGTGAACAAGGTGCTACGCAATGTTATGTGGCTTATAGTTTGAATTATCAAATCGGAAACGGACCTGTAAAAACTTTTTGGACGTTCCGTGAAAAATATGAAGGTTGGACGTATAACGTCAACCTCAACTTAAGTTCACTTGCTGGGCAAGATGTTAAATTTATTTTGGTGATTAATGCCTATGGTTCTCCAACCGGTGACCGAGCTTTATGGGTAAACCCGATTATTTCACGCCCTGGCGGTGGACCAGTTGTGACACCTCCTTCTCCAACCCCAACGGTTACAGGTACACCTCCAAGCCCTACACCGACAAAAACTGGAACTGTTCAACCGAATGCTTGTGACCGTGCTCAATTTATTGCAGATGTCACAGTACCTGATGGCACATCTTTTGCACCGGGTATTGGGTTCTCAAAAACTTGGCGTTTGAAAAACGTCGGTACTTGTACATGGACAAATTACAGCCTTATCTTTGACTCTGGTGAAAAGATGGGTGGCAACGATTCATATTTGATTTCAAATACAGTTGCACCCGGACAAACCGTTGATATCACCATTCAATTAACTTCACCAACCACTGCTGGAACATATCGTGGATATTGGAAGTTACGCAACAACACTGGCGTTCCATTTGGTATTGGTTCTGCTGGCACAAAATCATTCTGGGTTGAAATTAAAGTTTCAGGTACGGGAATTAATCCCGGCACTGCAACCCCAACAGTGACAGGCACTCCACCTACAGCACCACCAACTGCTACACCAGTTGCCGGCACAAGTTATGATTTTGCCGCTAATGTCTGTGCCGCCACTTGGTACAGCGGAGCAGGTCAACTGCCATGCCCGGGCACAAATGGTGATGCCAAAGGTTTTGTATTAATTTCTAACCCGTCAAAATTGGAAAATGGCACAAATGATAGCCGCACTGGTTTGCTGACCTTTCCGCAAAACATAAATAACGGCTACATTCAAGGAATTTATCCAAGTTATCTCGTCAAATCAGGTGATAAATTCCGCACCACCATTGGATGTGAAAACGGCGCAAACTCTTGTTATGTAGTCTTCCGTTTGGATTACTCTGTTTCCGGCAGTACCTCCATTCAAACCTTTTGGGCATTTGTAGAAAGATATGAAGGTCAAGTTTACAATGCTGATATTGACCTTTCAGCATTGGCTGGGCAAAACATCAAATTTATTCTCACAGTGCTTTCAACAGGTTCACCAGCAGGTGACCGCGCCCTATGGACTGCACCACACATCTTCAATGCTTCATCAGGTGTGCCAGCAACCGCAACACCCACAAACACAACTGCCGCACCAAGTGCAACACCTACAATTACAAATACAACTGCACCAGCCACGGCTACTGAAACTCCTACAGTAACACCAACTGCAACACCTTAATACACTCATATAAAAAGTTCCCGTCAGTTTTATTGACGGGAACTTTTTAATTTCTATAACGTTCTCTTTGATAGGAGACTCTATGAAACGCCTCATCATTTTGATATTACTCTTTCTCACAGCCTGCTCTTCATCGAATCCCGCTTCATTCTTTAACGTGACACCTGCTCCGTTTAACCTCAACATGAATTCCACCTCCGAGCAGATTCAACGCGCACTCTGGGAATCTGCTTCCCGCTGGACGAATCTACAAATGAGCGGAGTCACCACTTGGTATGGCGTGGATGGTTCTGTATTACAAACTTCACAAGAAAAAGTTTGGTTAGACCCAATCAATAGCCGTTATCGTGTTGAATTACAAAGCAATACTGATAATCTTTTGAAACTCAGTGATGGATTTATGATTTCCAACATAAACCTCAACACCAATCAAGTGGAAAATTTTGCATACCCTGATTTTGCAAAAGTAGGTCAATACATTCCACCAATAGTAGGAGGACAAGCCTATCCAAACCCAATTTGGGGGCAAATTGGCACGCCACTTTCACAACTTGCTTTCACATCAGATTATTCTCAAAATAGCGGAGTCTTTACGCCATTAGGGATTGAGTCTATTGCAGGACGAGAGACTTTGGTTGTGGAATGGCGTTTTAGTGAAAATAGTCAACCTTCATGGAAGATGTGGATTGATACCCAAAAAGGTATCATGTTGAAATTGCAAGAATTTGGAAAAGATGGAAGCAATGTTTTACAAAGTGAACGAGTTGTTGAAACCATTACTTTTGACCAAACATTAGATGCAAATCTTTTTGCTTTACCAGCAGGTTTTCAGACTAGCGTGAGTCCGACTCAAGTTGGGGCAATGCCGGTGGTGACAGAATCAGGTACAACGTCTGAAGAAGAGGCGGGGGAGTTGTATTTCTTTTTGCAACCGCGTACAACCGGTCAATCAATTGAATTAGTCAAAGTATCAGGTTTGTGTGTTTTTGATTCAGCCAATTGTCCGCCGTTAGAAAAAATCCAAGTGCCGTTTCAATTTAATTTTACAATCAATGCTTTGAGTTGGTCACCCGATGGAAAGTATGCCGCCTTTGCATATTCAGACCAACCGAATGGCTCGCCGACAAAATTATGGTTGTTTGATGCTGATGCAAAAACATGGACTTCGATTGCGCAATTTCCGTTTATTGACCCGCCGTTTTGGTCACCAGATGGTTCGTGGATTGCGTTTCGCACGCAAGATGGTTTGGGTGGTGAAGATGTATATGTTGTGCGACCTGATGGCTCTGAATTAAAAAGTATTTCATCAAGTTTGCCAATTGAGGGCAGACCTTATGTAATGGATGGTTGGTACACTGAAAACGTGATTATGCGTTCGGCGTTGTTAGGCAGTGCAGGGAATATTTATTTGGTGCGTGCGGAGAATGGTCAAGCCAGACCGATGTTTGAAACATTATTAACCAAAGCGCAATTTGTGGCTTCACCTGATGCTGGCTTTTTGGCGTATGATGAATTTGACCAAGCTACAAATTTACATTCTTTGAAAATCATGGAACCTGATGGTGCGAATGCAGTCACGATTGCACAATTTACTGGCGGTTCCATTTATCCATTGATATGGTCACCAGATAGCAGTTTGTTGGCGTTTAATTATTATGGCTTAAACATTGATACTGCCGAAGTATATGTGATTCGCAGAACGGGCGAAAATTTATCTTTAGTTTATAAAGGTACAACGATTGGTCGTTTGTTGTTTTCACCCAATGGTAAATATTTATTAGTCGAAGAAACGACATCTATTTCAGGTGGTCACTTGTTTTTGATTAATCTCGCCACGCTTGAACAAAAGATGTTGCAAGCACCGGGCTTATCCACTGATTATGATTGGTATGCCCCTTCATGGAGACCGTGATTTGTAGGGACACAGCGCCGCTGTGTCCCTACTTTTTCTTTACATCCAATATTGCAATCTTGGTCGAATGATTAAAAGGAGTTGGGTCTGTAATCGATTTGCCAATTTTTTGATAGCCGATAAAACTTTCTTGCACGGGAATTAATTCTCGAATGTTCAAATAACCATCTTTGCAAATGGTTTCTAAAACTTGCATGTATTCTTTTCCGCTGACGTACACACCGTTATTAATTGAAATTAAATAACCGCCGTCATTAATCAACGGGCGGACTTTGTTAATCAGGCGAATACTTTCATTTTCTAAATCCACTTTGCCTTTTGAGGTGGATGAAAAAATGGGTGGGTCTATGATGACGCAATCAAACGTTTGTTTGCCTGTTTTGAATCTTGAAATGACGGGGAAAAAATCTTGCGCGATGAAATTTTGTTTCTGAATTGAAAAATTATTTAATGAATACGAATCTTTGGCAAGGTTGAGGAATCCTTTGTGTCTATCCGTTTGGACGACTTTAATTGCTCCGCCAGCCATAGTGGCAACGCCTAAACTGCCTGTATAAGCAAAAGTATTCAAAACAGTTTTATCTTTACTGTTTTCGATGAGCCATTTTCGTAAATTGCTTGTATCTAAATAAAAACTGGCATCGCGATTCATGGTCAGGTCAATGGCGTACCAAAAACCATGCTCGCGTATCTTTTTATCTGGATTGTCGCCGAATAGTATTTGTCCACGCTTTTGGTCAGGTGTTTTGGCGTTTCGTGTTTTGAGAACGCCTGCGTGTAGCCAATCGAGTCTTTCCCGAAGATAATGCACAAGTTGGTTTATAAATTCTTGATTTGGCTCATCACTATAATCATGAATCAATAAAGTTTTTGCGTACACATCCAAAGCAAGTGATGGGTAGCCTTCGTAAAATCCGTTGAAGAGGCGAAAGGCTGTGTCCGAAGCAGAATCAAGTGTCCCGTGGCGTGAGGCGAGGGCTTGGTCAAGGTAAGGTTTAAGTAAATCAAAATTCATGTTGAAATCTTAATCTATTTTTTTAATATTTTTAGGATTGAAGATTGAGATTTGTTTCATCCCCAAAATAATTTGTGCTTCTTCATTTAATTCCACCCAATAGAAACTACGATGCTCAGAATAAGGATCTATCTTGATGACTTTGCCGTCATACCAACCAGCGCGTTCCCCAAATTTCTCGTCTAAGTGAATGCGGACTGGGTCGCCGATTTTTATTTCATTCGTCATACTTTGCGGTTTGCAAACCAAAATGCCACAATTGCAACTACGATTGTGATGGCTCCATTGATTGCCCATTGTGGGTCGCCGGTCATATAACTGCCGGGTAATAAGTTTATGCCTTGTAAAACCCATACTAAACCTGCCAACATAAATAACACTGCAAAAAACTTGATAATGTTTCGTAGCATGATTTCTCCGAGATAATTTTTCCCCTCTCCATTTGGGAGAGGGGTTAGGGAAATTATGGATTTGGTGTGCCTTGTACTGCTACGCCAACCCATGTAAAGACTCGTCTTTCACTTGTGGCACCAGATGCAGACCAAACTGGTTGACCTTCATCATCTACGCCAGTTTGGCGGACGGGGATAACCCACCAACGCATTACATGTGCTACGTTGTCATTCGGGCGGAAGGATGTTGGCACAATGTATTTTGTATCGGTGACATAATCTGTGATGCGGCGCGTTTGAGTGGCTGTCACATCTTCAACAATCACTTGATAGGCTTCGCCGTCTCTTAACACACCGACAGATGCCCATTGCAATGTGACCACGTCATTGGCTAGGGTGAATGCCGCTCCATCCGCTGGAAGAAGCAGGTTTGGCGCAGGGTATGGAGGCGGAAGCGTTGCAGTTGGAGTGGGTTTGTTGGGGTCAGGTGCTCGCTCACACAGCGGAATCAAAATAATCTGACCTAAAAATACGTTATTAGTTGTTAACCCATTGAATTCTTTAATTGCATCCATAGAAACAGCATAGTTTAATGAAATGCTCGAAAGCGTATCATTTTCTTGGACTGTGATTTGAACAGTTTCACAAGCATTTTGAGTTGCTTGTGCAGGTAAAGGTGTGCTGGTTGCGGCGGGTGGAGGGGTTGCAGTTGGATATGGAATTAATAACACTTGCCCAACTGAAATTGGACAACTAGATGCTAAATTGTTTGTGACGATGATGCTTTGAACTGAAATATTAAAGTTAAAAGCAATTTGTGAACATGAACCGTCGTTTGCAGAAACTGTGTACTCAAATGGTGGTTGGGGTGTGACAGTTGGTATATCGGTTGGTGGCAGTGTAACAGTAGGTGAGGGCGATGCTGTTGGTGTTTCAGTTGGTGTGCCAGTTTCTACTGTTTCTGGAAATGCTTCTGGGTTGTTCGTGCGTATTGTGAAATAGACAATAGACGCGGCAACGATAATTACAACGGCTAAGATACCAACTGCGGCTGGCAAACTTAATGTTATTTGTGGCAAGCGTGCGGCTTGTACAGATTTTTCTGCACGTTGTGCCGCTTTTTGTGCAGATTTTGGTTGCCCTGCTGGGATGTTAAATTCTGTGCCACATACCAAACAACGCACTGCATTTTCACTTAAGCGTGTTCCACATGTGGGGCAGACTTTGGTTTTGCTACCTGATGAAGTTTCGATACTCATAAGAAATGATTATATCATTTAACGATATTGGGAAATTTAATAAGATTAATATTTTTTAACGAGACTTGGCTTGATTAATCGTCTGCCGCCGCCACTTTTTGTTTTGATGTGACTAAAACTTTATCCACTCTTCGTCCATCCATATCAATCACTTCAAAACGCAAGTTGTGCCATTCAAAATGATCTGCTGCTTGTGGAATGCGCCCCAAAGATGCCATTACGAATCCGCTTAAGGTTTCATATTCGCCTTCATGTGGAAGAGAGGATAAATGAAAAATTTCTTTGAATTCATCCACTTCTAACATACCATCTAAGAGCCAAGAACCATCCTGACGTTGTGTGGCTTGTGGTTCTTCCCCTTCCATATCGCCTACAATTTCTTCAAGAATGTCATTAATAGTTAATAAACCTTGTACGCCACCAAACTCATCAATAACCAATAGCAATTCTGTATTATTTTTCTTTAACATTTCCAACGCACGTGAAGCCAGCATGGTTTCTGGAATGTAAAAGGCGGGTTTGGCTAACTCTTTTAAATTGATTTTTTGGTTCGATAGACTTGTCACCAATAAATCACGTGATTTTACAATGCCGACAATTTTTTCAAGCGAATCTTGTCGGACTGGAAAACGAGAATACGAGCTGTTTGCAATTTTTTCTAAAATTTCTTCTGTTGTATCATTCACATCAAGCCACACAATTTCAGTACGTGGAGTCATCAAAGAATATACACGTTGGTCAGCAAGACTAAATATCCCTTCAACCATATCTTGTTCGGCTTCTTCAAATACGCCAGCCTGTGTACCTTGCATGATTAACATCTGTAATTCTTCTTCTGTAATCGGTGGCTCGTTGGATGGATTCACTCCAATTAAACGCAACACAAAATTTGTGGCATTGCTCATCAATTTAATAAATGGAGAAAAAACTTTTGAAATAAAAAGCACAGGTCCCGCTACAACAATTGCAATTCGTTCTGGGCTATTAATTCCCAAACGTTTAGGAACGAGTTCTCCAAGCCACAGGCTGAGAATCGTAATTGTCAAAACCACAATACCTAAAGAAATAGATTCGCTATATTCCCCGATATATGGCACACCTGCTAATGTAACTGCTAACGTTTCAGAGATCGTCGCACCACCGACAGCACCCGCTAACACGCCGATTAACGTAATCCCAATCTGTACGGCTGAAAGAAAAATGTTGGGGTCTTCGAGCAGTTTGATTGCCACTGAGGCGGATTTATTTCCTTCACTTTCTTTTTGTTGCAAACGCGCCTTACGAGATGCCACTAATGCCGCCTCAGACATTGCCAAAACGCCGTTAATCAAAATCAAAATAAGAATAACAACAATTTCACTACCTATACTCATGAGTTCCTTTTACGTTAAACAAAAATATCCGCGCAAGGTGATTCGCGGTTCGGGATTTCGTGAATTCAATCGAACGAATGGGGAAAAGACTAGGGTCTGGTTCTATCGGAATTTCAGACATGATGTTTTATTGCAAATAACTACCCTATTGTACCTGAAAGTTTTACTTTTTTGAAACTTCATCTTCAATTTTCTTCAATCTCTTATTTATCGTCGCATACCCACGTTTAATCACAATCGGGATAATAATCACCAAAGCAATTAATCCACACGTGATGCCCAACTCTAAAAAACTGATGCGAAGCATAGATTTATTTTACCTTGATGCCTTTTCCTGCTACCGCTTCGCCAATCACCCACACCTGTTGATTTGATTCCTCAGCCTTTTTCTTAAAGTCAGCCAATTTGTCTTTCGGCAAGCCGAGCAATAAACCTCCACTTGTTTGCGGGTCAAATAACAACATTTGTGATGGCTCATCTAATTTTGCATCAAATGTCACATAACTTTCAAAATGATTTTTATTGTCAAACGCACCACCGGGGAAGATTCCCTTTTCAGCATAACTTCTTGCACCACTTAAGAATGGCAATTTATCAAATTCAATTTGCAATTGCACATTCGATGCTTCTGCCATTTCCATGCCATGACCAATCAGCCCAAACCCAGTAATATCCGTCCCACCTTTTAGATTAAATTCCACAGCCAATTCACCCGCTGTTTTGTTTAATCGAGACATAGACTGGATCACTTCTTTAACATGAGCCTCTTCTGCTTTTTCTTGCTTCAAAGCAGTCGTAGTCACTCCTGTTCCCAAAGGCTTTGTCAAAACCAAACAATCGCCAACTTTCAATCCGCTTTTGCTGATAATCTTTTGCGGATGCACAAATCCAATCACCACTAAACCATACTTTGGCTCTTTGTCTTTGACAGTATGCCCGCCAGCAATGACAACACCTGCTTCTTTGGCTTTTTCTGCACCACCACGCATAATCTCACTGGAAATTTCAGCAGGTAAATCGTCTGGCAATGCCGCAATGTTCAATGCTAAGAACGGTTTTCCGCCCATTGCCCACACATCAGACATTGAATTTGCCGCCGCAATCGCTCCATATTCATAAGGTGTATCTACTACGGGCGTGAAAAAATCTGTGGTGATGACGATGGCTTGCTCATCACTTAAACGCCAAACAGCCGCATCATCTGGAGATGTCAGACCAACTAACAAGTCAGGGAATGAAGCGGGGTCAAAAATGTTTTTGATAGGACTCAAAACTTGAGTCAGTGCATCAGCACTTAATTTAGACGCTCAACCCGCACATGTAGACAAAGTCGTCAAGCGAATTTCACGTCCATTCTGAGGAATGGGCATATTGATAAAATCATAAACCCTAAAGGTCTTTAAGACCTTTAGGGTTTGCTATAAATTTACTGCGGTCCCGTTGTATCCGGCAGTGGCAAAATAAATTGATTACCACTTGGCACAAAAATTGTCGTGACACCATCAGAAAGCTTCAGCACATATTGATATTGAATTAAAGTAGGCGTGATAGATTGTGCAATCAAACGATTTGCTTCAGCTTCGGCTTGCGCTTCAATCAGGCGAGCATCTGCGGCACCTTGTGCCGCAATCACTGCTGCGTCTGCTTGCCCTTGTGCAATTTGCCGAGCTTGTTCGGCTTCTTGCTTCTTTTGCTCAACCACAAACGCCGCTTGTTGGGCTTGTTGTTCAGCAATTTGTTTTTGTTCTACTGCCGCGGCGTATTCATCACTAAAGCGGATGTTACGAAGCACAAAATCACGTAACACCAAATTGTTTGCAATAAAAATTCTTTCGAGCTCTTCTGTAATCAATAGTTCCATTTCAGCGCGTTTGGTGCTGACAATTTCTTCCACACCATATTGTGAAGCCACATCTCGAATCACACCACGCGCTTGTGGACGAACCAAACCATCCTCATAAGTGAAACGCCATGTGCGATACAAATCTACTGCACGAAGTGGGTCAATGGCATAAATGACCGATGCATCAATATATACTTGTTGACCATCTTTCGTGCGTACTTGAATTGCATCATCGGCAGAGCCAGCCAATTCATCTGTTGCCGACGACATCGTATAAGTCTGATTCAAAATTGAATATCTTTCTACACGTTCAGCAAATGGAATAATCCAATGTAAACCGGATGTTAATGGCTCAGGGCGAATACCATCTCCGCCAAGTACAGTCACTACTACTGCTAAATCATCTGGCTCAATAAAAACTAAACCAGCACCAACGGTTGTTAATAAAATAGCCACCACCAATAAAATCACTGCGGCGGTTCCTAAGCCTTTCGATGGTTGATTACGACTCGTGCGAATAAACATTGCGGCAATCACACCGATCAAACCAATCCATGCGAAAGATGCAACGCCTTGAAGCAAACTAGAAATATTCATGGTTCCTCCGAATTTGTTATGCAAAGATTATAACGCGCTTGCTATTGCTCACGAAGCATGTTAACATTTTTCCGATGAAAACTGGACAAGGCAAAGTAGCAGAAATTTTATTAGATGGTTCATTGCGGATTGAATGCTCATCAGATTTGATTCCATCTTCCGGGCAATATCTGCACGCTCACAAACCCGCCTCTGACGCGCCTCTGCCTGTTTCACTTTTCAGCATGGATTCAACCCCAAACGGATTCCGCTCCGCGCCGATTGTAGTTAATTGGCAACCCGGTGACTTAATTAACTTGCGCGGTCCCATCGGCAATGGATTTCACATCCCAAATTCTGCAAAAAAGATTGCGTTAATTGCATTGGATGAATCCATTGCCTGTTTATACGGATTAATTTCATTGTCACTCAAACAAAATAGGGAAGTAGTGTTGGTTTGTAATTCAGCGTCACAAGATTTACCCGAAGCCGTTGAAGTGCAACCACTTCAATCCATGAGTGAAATTTTGAAATGGGCAGACTATGCCGCCTTTGATGTTCGACGCGAGAATTTGAATCAATTGAAAGAAATGTTGAAAGAACAGAATCAACTTCCCCTTAAGAATGAAACGCAGATTTTAATCCATACCTCTATGCCTTGTGGCGGAATCGCAGAATGTGGCGTGTGTGCGTTAACTTTAAATCATGAATGGAAAATGATTTGTAAAGAGGGTCCGGTATTTAATTTTGATGTCATTGCGAGGGCATAGCCTGAAGCAATCTCCTACTTAAGTTTAAGATTGCTTCGCCATTTCATGGCTCGCAATGACATGATAGTTAATACCAAATCCTAAACGAAGTTGTTGTTTTCCCATTCAAAGAATTTAGCGAACAATTTACATCTACATAAATCAAACTGCCATACGGCTGATTTTCAAATTGCAAAGAAATAATCCCAATGCCTGTTGTGTTCGTTGCAATAATGGTTGAGTCATTCACGCCATTGGGCCAATGCACAACCGCTGTACAATTTGCATTGGCAACAGGTGCACCATTTTGGTCTTGCACAATGACAAAGAATAATTGATTATCAGTTGATAGCGTAACGGCTTTCCACGCAAAGGCACGCACTTGTAAAGAAGTGACGATGATAGGTGCATTATCAATGGGGCTGGCAGGTGCGAGCAAAGCAGGGTCTTCGCCAAGTTTATCGAAATAAACTCTTCCCAAATCTGAAAGCGCCACGCGCTGACCTTCCAACATCCAGGGTTGCCATTCAAGGCGAGCTTTTTCAAAATACTGCACTATTTTATTTTGATGATATTCAAACCCAGAAATCGGATAACCAAATTGTGCTACACCACCATATTGGTCAAAAAATTCTAAAAATGCAAAACAAACTGAAAAACCAGTTTCCACATAAAGTCTGCATGCAAACGGATTATCTACGCTTAATGGACCCGCAGATATATAGGTTTGGCGACCAAGCAAAGTTAATTGCACGCGTTGCCCTTGTGGGTTTTCAGCAACATATTCAAAACGGGCGCGTTGAAAATATTGCACAGTTTTGCCATCTTTGCTGACAAATTGTTCAGTAATCGGGTAACCGTATAAAAATGAGGCGTTCGGGGTGCTGTTGTAAAAAGTGAGAAATTCTCCAGTTACGTTATGTCCCGTCTCACTAAAATATTTAGTATCTGGCGTCTGTGCAGAAACAAATTCCCAACTTGTTGCTAGCAGGGTGATGGCAATTAGAAGCGATAAAGACTTTCTCAACATAGTTGACTGCTTTCATTATAATCATAAAACTGCTTGGCTTTCGCAGTTTTTTTGGTACTAATAACTTAATTCATAGCACAAACGCGCTTAAAAGGGAATAGGGAAAACACTACTTTAATAATTCAACAAGGCTTGGATGATTCTCTCTGAAGCATGCCCATCCCCATACGGATTCGCCGCTTTCGACATTTTCTGATATTCAGCCTCATCATCCAGTAGACGTTTCGCTTCTTCCTTAATTCGGCTTGTTTCTGTTCCCACTAACTTAACCGTCCCCGCTTCGACTCCTTCTGGGCGTTCAGTGACTTCTCGCAAAACCAAAGTTGGCACGCCAAAGGCTGGTGCTTCTTCTTGGATTCCGCCTGAGTCGGTCAAAATTAAAGTTGAATGTTTCATCAAATGAACTAATGGAAGATAATCCAATGGCGGAAGCAAAGTAATATTTTCTACATTTTTCAATAATCTATTCACTGGCTCCTGCACATTTGGATTCAAGTGAACTGGATACACAATTTGCACATCTTTTTCTTTTGATAAATCTAGCAAGGCTTTGCAAATATTTTCCATACCTTCGCCAAAATTTTCGCGTCGGTGAGCTGTTACTAAAATTAGTTTGCTAGTTGCTAGTTTATTAGTTAAGTCAGCAATTTCTTTTGGCTCTGCTCGTTTTGATACAAACTGCAAAGCATCAATGACAGTATTTCCCGTCACTTTGATAATGTTTGGGTCAACGCCTTCTTTCAACAAATTATTCTTCGACCATTCAGTCGGCGCAAAATGTAAATCTGCAACTGCGCCAGCAATGCGGCGATTAATCTCTTCAGGGAATGGTTGCCACTTATCATGCGTCCGCAAGCCCGCTTCAACATGTCCAAACTTAATTTTATGATAATAACAAAGTAAAGATGTAATTGCGACAGTAGTAGTATCGCCTTGTGCTAAGACCCAATCAGGTTTGAAGTCTGTAAGCACAGGTTCTAAATTTGTAAAAATTGAAGCACTTAATTGTGAAAGCGATTGATTTTCGCGCATTAAATCCAAATCATAATCAGGTGTGATGTTAAACAAATCCAACACTTGGTCTAACATCTGACGATGTTGCGCAGTCACACACACACGTGATTCAATGTCGGCTGTTTCTTTCAGCAGTTTTACAACAGGAGCCATCTTCACGGCTTCGGGTCTAGTTCCAAAAACGGATAAGACTTTCATTTAACTTACTTCCCAACACCTAACCTGAAAACTTCAAACCCAGCAGATTGCCATTCTTCAACCTTCCAAGCATTGACAGTATCCACGATAATTCTTGCCTTCGTTTTCTTAGCAACTTCTTTTGGATTTAATTTTACAAATTCAGTATGTTTTACTAACAATAAAATTGCATCGGCATTTTTGATAGCATCTTCAAATGAACTTGCCATCTTAATTCCTTCAAGTTTTGCATCAGGTTTGAAAGGCTCCCATGCCAAAACATTTGCACCTGCATTTTGTAATAAATGCACAACTTCATTGGCAGGGCTTTCGCGCAAATCATCTACATCAGATTTGTAGGCTAAACCTAATGCGGCAATATTTTTATTTTTCAAATCACCAAGCGCAGATTTGACTTTCTCAACCACAAAACTTGGTTGCGCATCATTGACTTGGCGTGAGTGATAAATTAGTGGCGTAAGTTCTGGTGCGGCTTCGACGAAGAACCATGGGTCAACACTAATACAATGTCCGCCAACACCGGGACCTGGCGATAATATCTTTACACGTGGATGCAAACTGGCTAATGAAATCGCTTCCCACACATCCACACCAAATTTATCTGCTAAACGTGAAAATTCATTTGCAATCGCAATATTGACATCTCGATATGTGTTTTCCATCAACTTGACCATTTCGGCAGTGGTGGCGTCGGTTTGAAGAATTTTTCCTTTTACAAAAGTTGAATATAAATCTTCACCCGTTTGTGCCGATTCTGGTGTAATGCCACCAATCACACGGGCATTTTCAATCAACTCTTTCATAATTTGTCCGGGTAGCACACGTTCTGGTGAATAGCATAAGAAAAAGTCAGAACCTGCTTGTAAGCCAGATTTCTGTAAAATGGGGGCAAGCAAGTCGACCGTAGTCCGAGGCGGTGATGTCGACTCTAAAATCACGAGATTCCCTTTTTTCAAAAACGGCACAATTGATTCAGCCGCAGAAGTCACCGCGCGCATATCAGCAAGTTTGTATTCAACGCCGTTGTAGGTGCCAACTTCATTTTCTTTGAAAGGCGTGGGAACAGCGATGATAAAAGCATCTGCTTCTTCGACTTTTGTGCTGGCTCTAAATTTTTTTGATTGGATTACTTCGCTTAATGCTTCGGGTAAACCTGCTTCGTGGATATGGAGTTTTCCTTCATTTAGAGTTTTGACAATGCTTTCGTTAATATCTACGCCCAAAACATGGATGCCGTGTTTTGCAAATGTGGTTGCTGTAGGTAAGCCAATGTAGCCTAGACCAATCACGCAAATTTTATTGAATTTCACTAAAGTCTCCTAAATTGCATTGCGTACATGCTTTCCTATTATAAACGCTTGAATAGTTTATTTTTTGCAACAAATTGCTGATGAAATCGTATAGACTTATCATAAACCGTTGTATAATTCGATGGAGGAACTATGGATTTTTTACTTGACCCGAATGTTGCTTACATATTTTTAGTGGCTGGTGTAGTGCTGGCTTTCTTCTCTGCCTCTACTCCGGGCACTGGCGTAGGGGAGGTGGTAGCCTTATTTTGCCTTGTGTTAGCAGGATATGCCACCTACAATCTCTCTATTAACTGGTGGGCATTGGCATTTTTGATTCTAGGTGTAATACCCTTTATCATGGCAGTGCGTAATCCAAAACAGTGGGTCTTGTATCTTGGAATTTGTATTTTATTCCTAGTGATTGGTTCTGTGTTTTTATTTCCTGCTACCGAGGGTTTGATTTCAGTCAACCCAGTTTTGGCTGTTTTAGTTTCTGTCATCATGTCAGTGATTTTGTGGTATGTGTTACGTAAGTTTATTGAAATTACCTCTAGTCGCCCAACCCATGATTTAGATGGTTTAATTGGAGAAGTTGGTACAGCCACTTCGTCAGTTCATAAAGAAGGTTCGGTGCATGTGCATGGAGAAGATTGGTCGGCACGTAGTGATGTGAAAATTCCTTCGGGCAGTCAAGTTCGCGTGGTCAGCCGTGAAGGGTTTGTATTAATTGTAGAAAAAGAAAAATCTTGATAATTAAAAAAGGAGAGAACAATGTTTGAAGCATTAGGTGGTAGTTTAGTCTGTATTGTTGGCGCGTTCCTCATCATTGGTTTGATTGTCGTTTTCAATATGATTCGCATCGTGCCAGAATATCAGCGTTTGGTGGTGTTACGTTTAGGACGTGTGATGGGCAAGCCACAAGGTCCGGGTTTAGTTTTCTTAATCCCCGGCGTGGATAGACCCATCCGTGTAGATTTGCGCGAACAAGTGCGTGAAGTTCCGCAACAAACCTCCATTACAAAAGATAACGCACCCATTTCAATTGACTTTTTATGGTACTTCAAAGTAATTGACCCAAGTCAATCCGTTTTGCAAGTGACCAACTTTGAAGCCGCCGCCGCAGGTATTGCCGCGACAACCTTGCGTGCCGTTATCGGTGGTATTCCATTGGATGATGTGCTTTCACAACGTGAACACATCAACACCATGCTCCGCACTCGTTTGGATGAGGTCACCGAACGCTGGGGCGTAAAAGTAACCAACGTTGAAATTCGTGAAATTGTTCCGCCACGTGATGTGCAAGAAGCCATGAACAGACAAATGTCGGCTGAACGTATCCGCCGCGCGGTTGTAACAGAATCCACTGGTACGCGTGAAGCGGCAGTCAACGTTGCAGAAGGTGAAAAGCAAGCCGCCATCTTACGTGCTGAAGGTCAAAAGCAATCAGCCATTCTCGCCGCACAAGGTGAACGTGAAGCGCAATTGCTCCGTGCCGAAGGTTTTGCTCAAGCACTTGACCAAATCTTTGGTTCTGCCAAAAATGTTGACCAAAAGACCATGACGCTTCAATACTTTGAAACTTTGAAATCAATTGGTATGAGTCCATCCACGAAATATATCTTCCCGATGGAATTCACCAGCATGTTAGATAACTTCGTCAACAAAGGTTCAAAGGGTTAGACCTTCATAAAATAATCGAATAAAATAAAGCCTCTCGTAAGAGAGGCTTTATTTTATGGAAATTACCAAAGCCACCATTCTTGATTTAAGCGCATTGCATAAATTAGAAAAAGAAAGTTTTGCCAAAGATGCTTGGCCCCTTTTCGATTTAATCGCCGTATTGACATTTCCAAATGTGATTCGCATCAAAGCAGTGGAAGAAAATCACATGATTGGATTCATCGCCGGCGACCCGCGTCCGCACGACGGGTTTGGCTGGGTGGCTACGATTGCAGTTGACCCTCGCTTTCGGCTTCGTGGAATCGGGCGGGCATTGCTACATGCTTGCGAAAAAGAACTTGGCGTTCCACGCGTGCGACTAACCGTTCGAACATCCAATCAAGGCGCAATTACAATGTATGAAAAAGAAGGTTACCAAACAATTGATATTTGGCAAAATTATTATAATGACGGCGAATCCGCGATGGTGATGGAGAAAACTTTATGACAGAATCCAAAGGACGTTTGCAAGAGTTTGAAGCCTTGCGAGGGTTATCTATTGTTTTGTTATTGGCTTTGCATAGTGAAGTATTTGACCCAGCTATTTTCGGAGAAGGCACAGGTCCATTGGCAGGCTTGGTTGCATCATTTTTACTCGGTTCTTTTTTCTTTTTAGCGGGATATTTCACAGAGTTTTCAATTCAGAAAAATACAAGTTTGTTTTCATTTGTAAAATCAAAAGTGATTCGGATTTTCCCTCCGTATTGGATTGCTTTGTTACTATTCGTCTATGGGATTGGGTATAGCCTAAAGCGGTTCGACTTTGCAATTTATGCTCTTAACTTGCAAGCAATATTTTCTCCTGTATTTATCAAGCCATTGCTCACACTTTGGTATATCAGTATGTTGGTCGTGTTTTATATTATTTTTTGCATTATTTTGTTTAGCATTAAATCAAATTGGGGTGTTCTAGTTGCATCCGTGATTTCATTCTTGATAGCCTACCTTCTAAATTTCAATATTGGTTTGTTTGACCCACGTTTCTTTCAATATTACTTTATATTTTTAATTGGCGTGTATTTTTGTCGTTTTAGTGAAATGCGAGAAAAAATGTTCTCGCTCAACTTAACTTATAAGATTTTGCTTGCTATCATCACTGCCTTCTTGATGTGGCAAGTAGAAAGTTTTCCATTAACCAACTTTTTGTATATTGTTATTGCAGATGTATTTATTTTGTCTTGGATTTTGTTATGGCTTGGAATCTTCCGCGCACAAATGGGGAGTTGGAAAATTTGGGCATTTCTTTCCACTGCTTCATTCTTTGCGTATCTATATCATCGCCCACTTTGGCATTTCTTGAATCAAATACTTGGAATGGAAGCAGGTTTACAAAAAGTATTCTTTAACCTTTCTGTTGGCGCAATTCTTGCATTACTGATTGGTTATTTCCTGCAACGTGGATATGACAAATTGCTAACTATGTTTCGGCTAAAATGATTGCATTAAATATGCAATTATAGATTTACTATCATCGGGTTTATAATCAGCCAATATGCTTGATGTCCTTGCCCGCCCCACATGGGTGCATACAAAACAGTCGTTACAAAAAATGGTGGATGAACTTGCCTCACAAACTCGTGTGGCAGTGGATACAGAATCAAATAGTTTGCATGCTTTCCGTGAACAAGTTTGCCTTTTACAGTTTTCCACTCCAAAAACCGATTATTTAGTAGACCCATTAGCACTTGATGATTTAAGTCCACTTGCTCCGATTTTTTCTAACCCGAATATTGAAAAAATTTTCCATGCCGCTGAGTATGATTTGATTTGTTTAAAGCGTGATTTTGGTTTTTCATTTGTTAATATTTTTGATACCATGCAAGCCGCGCGAGTATTAGGATATACCGCCGTTGGGTTAGATAAATTACTTGCTGATAAATTCGGCATTCAAATTGATAAAAAACACCAAAAGGCAAATTGGGCGGCAAGACCTTTGCCAGAGGAACAAATCCAATATGCGATGTTGGATACACATTATTTAGCGGACTTGCGCGATGCGCTTGAAAAAGATTTGATAGAGAAAGAGCGCCTCGGTTTTGCTTTAGAAGATTTTAAAAGACTTTGTAATGAAGAAACCAAACCACGCGTGAATGGCGAATCTTGGGAACGCTTTTCTGGTAGAAAAGATTTATCTTTGCGTGAGTTGACGATTATTTCGTATCTATGTAAATGGCGAGATAAAGAAGCCGAACGATTAAATCGCCCGCCATATAAAGTAGTGATGGATGATGTCTTTATTGCTTTAGCCAAAAGCCCACCGGAGAAAAAAGTAGATTTGTCAGCCGCAGGGTTGAGTGAAAAGCAAATTCGTTTATGGGGTGAGGTAATTTTGGGAGCGGTGAAGCGTGGGGCTGAGAGTCCGTTGGTGCAACGGAAACAGACTGAACACAAGCAAGATGCGGTTCTTCGTCGCTTGGAGAAATTAAAAGCATGGAGAAAAAATCTTGGTTTGGAAATGAAAGTCGAATCAGATATCGTTTTACCAAAACCATATTTAGCATTGTTATCTGAAAAACCACCAAAAAGTTTGGAAGATTTAAGTTTGTTGATGAAAGATAGTCCGGCACGCTTTGAAAAGTTTGGTTTACAAATTTTGAAAGCCTTAGGAGTAAAACATGCGAATTAATTTTCATGGCGCGGCACATACAGTGACGGGAAGCCAACATTTGTTGGAAGTCAATGGAAAAAAATTGTTGTTAGATTGTGGAATGTATCAGGGCAAGCGTAGTGAAAGTTATGAACGCAATTTGCACTTTCGTTACAACCCGCGTGATGTTGATGCTGTCATTCTTTCACATGCGCACATTGACCATTCGGGAAATTTGCCGAATCTGGTCAAACAAGGTTTTGAAGGTCCAATTTTTGCAACACGCGCTACAGTTGATTTAGCCAGTTTGATGATTGCTGATTCAGCACACATTCAAGAATCGGATGTGGAGTTTGTAAATAAAAAACGTGCTGAACGTGGTGAAGAACCAATTGAACCTTTGTATACAAAACAAGATGCTGAGGATGCTATCGCTTCATTTCAAGGGGTAGACTTTGATACGCCATTTCAGCCGATTCCTGGCGTGACAGCTCGTTTATTTGTGGCAGGTCATATTTTGGGTGCGGCGGGTGTTTCACTTCAAATTGAAGAAAATGGAAAGAAGACTCACTTAATTTTTTCTGGTGATATTGGACGAAACAACATTCCATTATTGAAAGACCCTGTTTTACCTGAACAAGCCGATTATTTAATTATGGAATCAACATACGGCGATAAAAAACATGACAATCCCGAACTTGCATTTTTAGAATTTCGTGATGTCGTCAAAAAGACGATTGAACGCGGTGGAAAAGTAATTGTGCCAGCCTTTGCAGTCGGGCGGACTCAAGAATTGGTGTACGACTTGAATCGCATGATGGCAAACGGAGATGTGAAGCGTGTGCCAGTGTATGTAGATAGTCCGCTGGCTGTCAACGCAACCGATGTATTCAAACGCCATCCAGAATGTTTTGATGAAGAGACGCGCAAGTTTGTTGAGGAAGCACGTCACCCTGCTTTAGATTTCAAAATGTTAACCTATATTCGTTCAGTAGATGAATCAAAAGCATTAAACGAACGCACAGATCCGATGGTGATTATCTCTGCATCCGGGATGGCTGAAAATGGACGCATTTTGCATCACATCAAAAATAATATTGAGCATCCGCAAAATACAATTTGTATTGTCTCATGGCAAGCACCGGATACATTAGGCCGCCGCCTCGCAGACCGTGAACCTGAAGTTCGTATTTATGGTGAAACCTACAAACGTAACTGCGAAATTGCGACAATTGGTGGTTTGTCTGGTCATGCTGGGCAAGATTTATTGGTTCACTATGCAACTAATATGAAAAAATCACTCAAACAAGTTTTCCTTGTGCATGGCGAAGAAAAACAAGCCAGAACTTTGAAAGATTTATTGAAAGAACAAAAATTAAATAAAGTACATTACCCTGCCTTGCATGAGAGTGTGAATCTCTAATGTCGTTGCGAGGACGCTCTTGTTCTTCGTTTGAAGCAACCTCCAATTAAGCAAAGAGATTGCTTCGCCAAAAAACGGCTCGCAATGACAAAAAAGAAGTTATAATCTCGCTCGCAATATTGGAGAGGTGCCAGAGTGGTTGAATGGGGCAGTCTCGAAAACTGTTGTGGCTCTTACGGGTCACCGAGGGTTCGAATCCCTCCCTCTCCGCTGTTACAAAACAAACCTCGGAGGTCTCTAAGACCTCCGAGGTTTTATGCTTAGTGGTAAGATTCTCTTATGTCAACCACTTACAGCATCACAGAATCGTTTGGGGAAAATTTAGCCGTTATCTTATCCGATAAAATATTAGAAGTTTATCCAAAGTTTGATAAGAAAAAATTTGCCAAAACCATTCGAGAGAAATGTATTGGTAAAACGTATACCCAACGAGTGGAACTGTTGGCTGATGAATTAAGAATATTTTTGCCCCAAGATTATAAAAAAGCAATTGGAATCTTGTCTCAAATTCTTGGACCAGAAAATGAAAAAGAAACGGGCATGTTTACAAACTTTTATTGGTTATTGCCTGTGGGGAAATTTGTAGAAAAATACGGGCTCGATGATTTTGAAACATCTATCAAAGCCATTTCAGAAATCACCAAACGAAACACAGGTGAATATGCCATTCGCCCGTATATCAAAAAATATCCAAAACAAAGTTTAGCAGTGATGAAAAAATGGGCGGGCTCAAAAAACTTTCATTTGCGCAGGCTGGCGAGCGAAGGGCTTCGTCCAAAACTTCCATGGGCACCAAAACTCGAAACATTTATTGAAAACCCTCAACCCGTGTTTGAAATTTTAGAAATGCTCAAAGAAGATGAAATCAAATTTGTAAAAAAGTCAGTGGCGAATCACGTTAGAGATTATTTGAAGGTTAATAAACCAGAAGCAGACAAGATTCTGAAGCGTTGGTCAAAATCTAAAAACGAACATACAAAGTGGATTGTCAAACACGCCACCAGAAAATAAACGAGGAATTCTCCATGAGAAAAATTTTCATTGGCATATTAATTTTATTTTTGACATTAGCATGTAATTTGGGCGGACAAACCCAAACGCCTCCTTCGTCTGTTGAGCCTGTTTTACCAACTGATACATTGCTTCCCACTTTTACAGAGACCCCTGAACTCCCTATCATCTCAAACAACATAGCGGAATGTAAAAAGAGTCCTGTTGCATTCACAAACGTAGGCTTGGGGATTCCAAATCCATCTCATAAACTTCCTACAATTGGAGATGTAAAAACGATAGTCTTGTTTGCAGATTTTAATGATGCACCCGCTTTACAAACACCCGAACAAGTATTTTCATTAATCTCACCCAATGCTGAAAAATTTTTCAATGATATTTCTTACGGCAGAATGAATTATGTTTTAGAACCGTATTTTACATGGTTGAGATTATCACAACCTTCTACATATTATGGCGAAGGGATTCGCACCTATGACGGACATTTGCAATTTTTACAAGAAGCCGTCACACTTGCAGATGCAAATGTAGATTTTTCCACCGCTAATTCTGTACTCGTGTTAGTTCCAACGGATGCTTATGCCGTTCCGTATGGACCTGCTTTTGGAGCCAATGCTGGTTTCGGATATTCAGCAGATGGCAAAATATTTGAAAATGGAGTCACTTCTGGCGCAGATTTAACAGGTTGGGGATTCTTATGGCTCAACCATGAAACAGGTCACATTATGGGCTTGCCTGATTTATATGCCTATCAATATGATTCCGCTAATTATGATGACCAACATCGTTTTGTCGGTGGTTTTGGATTAATGGGCTTTATTGATGGCAATGCCCCAGAATTTTTTGCGTATGAACGTTGGCAAATGGGATGGTTAGATGATGAGCAAATTTTTTGTCAAACAGAGGGGGAACAAACTGTAACCCTTACAGCCATTGAAACCATCGGCGGTGTTAAAGCCGTGATGATTCCTGTCAGTGAAACAAAAGTTGTAGTTGTAGAATCAAGACGACGTCTAGGTTATGATGCGAATTTAATCAAAGAGGGGGCATTGGTTTACACAGTAGATACATCTATCTATTCGGGCGAAGGCGCATTGGTCGTTTATCCAATTCTTGAAAATGACCCATATCGTGACCAATCTCCGCTAGCAATTGGTGAATCGTTCACAATAGATGGTGTGACAATTACAGTTTTAGAAGCCACAAACGAAAGTGATACGGTACAAGTAACTATAAATCAATAAGTGTTTAGTGGTAAGATTCATAAAATGAAACTAAACCTTGCGCTTGCACAAATCAACACCAAACTGGGAGATGTGGAGGCGAACTTAGCCAAACATCTCGATTACATCAAACAGGCAAAATCTGAAAAAACGGATTTGCTAGTATTCCCCGAACTTTCGCTTACAGGTTATGTGCTACAAGATTTAGTCGCATCTGCGGCACACAAACCAGTGGACGATGACCCGATTTTCAAACATTTGCTCAACGCTTCAAAAGATATAGATTTAGTGGTTGGCTTTGTAGATGAAGATTCCCGTCATCGTTTTTTTATTGCTTCGGCATATCTTTCAGGCGGAAAAACAATTCACGTTCATCATAAAGTCTATTTGCCAACGTATGGTTTATTTGATGAAGGTCGCTTCTTTGCGTGGGGCGATAGGGTTCGTGCTTTCGACACACGCTTCGGGCGGATGGGCATGTTGATATGTGAAGACTTTTGGCACGCTTCGCCTCCGTACTTATTATGGCTTGATGGCGCGGATATTATGATTTTCTCCTCGGCATCTCCTGGGCGTGGACTGAACGATAAAGAAAAACTTGAGTCTGCACGTTGGGTAGAACGTGTGACGAAAGCCTATGCCAGTATGTTTACTTCATTTGTTGCTCATTCAAATCGCGTTGGATATGAAGATGGTTTGCATTTTTGGGGTGGAGCAACTGTCTTTGACCCAAACGGTGAAGAAATTGCTCACGGACCTTATAACGAAGAAGCCATTACATATTCACAACTAGATTTAAATCAACTACGCCGTACACGCGCGCGTTTGCCTTTGTTGCGTGATGAACGCACGAATTTAACTGTGGCTGAGTTGCAAAGAATTTTACAAAAATGATTGATACAAACTTAACCATCAATACAGATCTTGCACACGAAATTTTAACGGGCTTCATTAAAACTGAAGTCATGCGTACGGGTTTATCTCGTGCGGTGATTGGTTTATCAGGCGGAATTGATTCTGCATTGTCATGTGTTTTGGCGGTTGAAGCACTGGGCAAAGATAATGTGCTTGCTGTCAGAATGCCGTATAAAGCCTCTAGTAAAGATTCACTTGACCATGCTCAATTACTCATTGACCAACTTGGGATTCCATCTAAGACGATTGAAATTACAGATATGGTTGAACCGTTATTCAAACTTGACCCTGAAATGTCGAACATGCGTAAGGGCAACATCATGGCGCGTGAACGTATGATTGTTTTATATGACCAAAGCGAAGTGTTCAAAGGTTTGGTGATTGGCACAAGCAACAAAACAGAAATTTTATTGGGCTATAGCACTTTATATGGTGATTCTGCTAGTGCAATGAATCCGATTGGTGATTTGTATAAAACGCAAGTTCGTCAACTTTCAAGGGCAATGAATATTCCATCTCCTATTGTAGATAAAGCTCCATCAGCAGATTTGTGGTTGGGTCAAACAGATGAAAAAGAATTAGGCTTCACGTATGAAGAAGTGGATAAACTTTTATATTTATTAATTGACCAACGTTATAGTCCACAAGAAGCGATGGAAGCAGGCTTTGATGAAAAATTTGTCAATGGCGTGGTCAATCGCGTCAGGCGTTATCAATATAAACGTATGCAACCACCAATTGCAAAGGTCAGTAATAGAACCATTGGTTATGACTTTTTATATCTCAGAGATTGGGGAACGTAAATAGTGAACAGTGTTCAGTAATCAGTTGTGCGAGTTTATAACTGCAAAAAGATACTGTTCACTGGTAACTGATTACTGACAACTGATATGTTACGAATCCCACCATCGTTACGTCATAAAAAATTTTTCTATCTTTGGTTAGGTCAACTTATCTCTATCACAGGCACCCAGATGCAACTTTGGGCTTTATTTTGGCATATCAATCAACTGAATGAAAACCCGATTGCATTGGGTGGAATTGGTGCGGCGCGCGTTTTGCCAATTATTATTTTTTCATTGATTGGTGGTGTGATGGCTGATTCGCGCGATAGACGAAAAATTATGTTTGTGACTCAATCTATTGCCGCGTTGTTGATGTTATCTTTGGCTTTGTTCACGCAATTCGGGCAAATTACGATTTGGCACATTTATGTGGTGACGGCATTGCAAGCGACCGTTGCCGCGTTTGATGCGCCTTCACGCCAAGCATTGATTCCAAATTTGTTGCCGAAAGAAGATTTGCCGAATGGTTTTAGTATGACGTTTACTGCATTTCAAGCAGGCTCAGTGATTGGACCTGCATTATCAGGTATTGTGATTGCGTTTGCAGGGCAAGAGGCTGTTTATTATTTCAATTCATTATCGTTTTTGGCGGTGATATTTGCTTTGTTTATGATTGGTGATGTGCCACAAACACTGGCTGAAAAACCTGTGGGGCTTGGGCTTGAATCAATTCGTGAAGGCATTCAATTTATTCTTTCAAAACAAATTATTTTCTCTTCGATGATTTTAGATTTTATTGCTACATTTTTCGCATCGGCAAGTACGCTCATGCCGATTATTGCGAAAGATGTTTTGAAAGTAGGTGTTCAAGAATATGGTTATCTTTCTGCCGCGCAAGCGGTTGGAGCAGTGTCGGTTGCTTTGGTGATTTCGCAAGTGAAAGAGATTCGCAAACAAGGTTTATGGTTGCTTGGTTCTGTCATATTTTTTGGTTTTGCGGCGATTGTATTTGGCATCACCAAATCTTTCATCATTGCATGGATAGCAATTGCATTAATGGGTGCATCGGATGGAGTTAGTACGATTATTCGTAACACAATTCGTCAATTGCAAACACCTGATTACATTCGTGGACGCATGACGAGTGTGAATCAAATATTTTTTCAGGGCGGTCCGCAACTTGGAGAAATTCGTGCAGGCGTCGTGGCTCAACTGTTTGGTGCGCCGTATGCAATTGTCAGCGGTGGAATTGGTTGTATTATCGGCACGCTTGCCATTGCGTGGAAGTGGAATCATTTGCCAAAATATAATGGTGATGAACCGATTGAAGCAGGTGAGACTTCCACACCATCAAGTGGTGCTTCGATAATGGTTAATCGTGCACGGAAACCATAGGGACACGGCGTCCCCGTATCTCTACAATGATTCAATTAAATTTTTCATCTCTTTCAACACCGCCTGATGAATTGCATCTGTATCATTCGTCCCCAAATCTTTGGCATAAATTGGGTTGCCAATTTGAATTGTCACGGTCACTGGTTTTTCGTTAAATAAAATCATGCCGAGCAATTGCAAAGCAGTAGCTAATTTTTCTTTTTCTTCTTTTGTTCGTTTTAATTTCAATAACGGATGATTTGCATATTTTTTTGCAACTACATTTCGTACCAACACAGGCAATATTGCCGCGTTGGGTGACATGCGAATAAACACGCCCACACTATCTGTCCATTGATTTAATGACTCAACTGCGCCTGCATAAACATCTGGATCAGGTTCGATGTGACCTGCAGGAAATGTCAACGTCGCGCCTCCAGACTTAAGGTGAGAACTGACTTGCCTTACCAGCGACATTCTCTTCGCCGAATCATCGTACACATAAAACAATTGCTTGGTTGTATTGGGCAATTCATTTAAGAATGGTCGGTCTAAGGCGATGATATGCAAATCCTTTCTATTTAATGCCGCAAACAATGCGACGGTATCCGTCATGCCAGGGTGATTGGATAATGCTAAAAATGCTGAATCAGGTATCCGTTCAGGATGAATGACGCGAATATCTTTTACATATCGAAGTGTCAGATTCCATCCACCTGCGACGATTCCTTGTGAGCCAACAATATCATCATATTCAATGACGTGTTTTGCAAAGGTCTCGGCAGGTTTACGAAATAATAGTCTCAATAATTTTGCAAGTAGCGGATAATTTTTCCAACCAAATGATTCAACCAAATCATCAAGGTTGATGTTTGTCAGCGTTTCAAGTTGTTTTGGATTCATTCAGGCTCAATCGAAAAATGTAATGGAAAACCTTCTAGCCCTGCCGCGAAATGTGCTTTGTTGACCCGATTCTCTGCTTCGCTTTTGGGTAACGTTTGCACATACGCATTGCCTTTGATATGTGCCGTCATCATAATATCTGTGGCTTTATCGATAGCAAGAAAAAAGATGTTGGTGAGTACATGCACGACAAAATTCATCGGAGTCGCATCATCATTATGAATGATGACGCGATACAACGGCTCGAGATGTGTTTCAGTTTCTTCTATGATTTCAATTTCAGGAATTACTTGATTCATTTTTTACCACGAAGTGTCACAAAGATTAACGAAGAAAAAATCTTTCCTCTTTCTTCTTTCATTATTTGTTAAGTGAATCAATTTCTTCTTTTGTTAAATTAATCTCTGCCGCCTCAAAATTTTCTTTGATATGGTCTGAGTTGGTTGACATCGGAATTGTAATAATATTGGGTTGTGAAATGACCCAAGCCAGTGCAATTTGAAAAATAGTTTTATTATGTGTTTTGGCAACGGCTTCTAAAGTTTTATTTGAACGCATATTGCCTTTATCTAATGGCTCATAAGCGGTGAGAAAAATATTATTTTGTTGGCAATGTTCTAAAACACCGTTTTTGACATACGAACGGTCTGACAAACTATATGGCACTTGATTGGTGATAATGGACGTTTCAGAAAGTTCTCCCGCTTGTTTCAATAATTTCAAATTAAAGTTGCTCACGCCGAGATGTTTTACTTTTCCATCTTTTACTAATTTATTTAATGCGCGAAATGTATCGTCATATTTGCTTCCAACAGAGGGCCAGTGGATGAGATACAAATCAATATAGTCCATTTGTAATCTTTGTAAACTTTTTTCACACGAATGAAGCACATCATCATATCTTAAATGAGATGGCATGACTTTTGATGTGATGAATAAATTTTCTCTTTTTACATTTGATTCACGAATTGCCTGACCAAGCAATTCTTCGGCATGTCCGCTGGCATACATTTCGGCGGTGTCAAAATGAGTATAGCCAACGTCTAATGCTGAACGAAGAGCGATTCGATGAGCAGAATCAAGTTTCAAGTTAGGAGTCGAGCCGCCACCGATATTCCAAGTGCCGAATCCGATTTTGGGGAGTGTCACGTTTGCGAGGGTTTCGTATTTCATATCTGTATTTTAACCTTAATCTTATCCACATTTGTCCTTTTCATCTGCACAATTTCTGCACATTTGATTTGTATCATACGGGAAAAATAAATAGGAGTACAACATGTTACAAAATTTTTGGAAAAATAAAACTTTACGAAATGTAAGCATTGGCGTTTTGGTCGTCATTATTTTGTTTACATTGGTACGCGGATTTTCACCCGCCAATGCCAGCAATGTACCAAGCACTGAAGCACAAGTCGTTTCACTTGAGGTGGCTGAAACCATTGAAACTTCTGGCACATTGCAAGCCCAGCCGTTTGCTAGCCTTACTTGGAAAACCAGTGGTGTGGTTGAGTCTGTCAATGTAGAGGTTGGAGATTTTGTGAAGGCTGGAGATATTCTTTTGACTCTGCAACCTGAAAGCACATCTGCCAGTATTGTATCGGCTCAGGCTGACCTGATAACTGCTCAAGAAAATTTAGAAGATGTTTTATCTTCGGGTACAGGTGTGGCGCAAGCCGCCATTGATTTGAAAGAGGCTCAAGAGGATTATGACAAAGCCGTTAATTATTTGAAGTATTTGCAAACAGACCAAAAAGTTCCACAAACAAAATATACGGCTGAATTAGTACAAACTCGCAATGGTTGGGAATATAGATATGAAGCCGAAAATTTCAAAGGACCTGCTCCGAAAGAATGGATTATAGATGCTGAAAATGATTTGGCATTGAAAAAAGGTTTGTTAGATGATGCCCAACGTGAATATGACAGATTATTAGCAGGCGAAGAATCAAATGAAGTGTTGGCGGCAAGAGCACAAGTAGAAGCGGCGCAAACGACTGTCAATTCTTTGTATATCATTGCGCCTTTTGATGGACAAGTATTGTCTATTGATAATCAAGTAGGTGATTCTATTACTGCAAATGAGTTACCGGTGAACTTGGCAAACTTGAATCAACTGTATGTTGAAACACAAGTAGATGAATCAGATATTGCTAATGTCAAATTGGGCAACCAAGCCGAAATCACGTTAGATGCGGTAAGTGGAGTCACGTTTACAGGTCAGGTATCGGCAATCAATCCAGTTGGTGAAGCGGTTTCAGGTTTGGTCAAATATTCAGTTCGGATTGATTTAGATAAAGTAGATGCAGATGTTTTCTTACCACTTGGTGCAACTGCTAATGTGGTTATCAAAATAAAAGATGCAACTTCAACATTGGCGGTGCCGATTACTGCGATTCAAAATGATACTCAAGGCGAGTTTGTGTGGGTGATTGAAAGTGACGGTTCAACACGACGTGTAGATGTGGTGGGCGGTGTGATTGTGGGTGACATGGTTGCTGTAACTGGTGATTTACAAGTTGGTGAACGTATTTCAACGGTTCGTGCAAATACAGGTTTTGAAGCACCGAATCCTTTTCAAGGAGGACAATGATGATTCAAGCGGAAGGGTTGACAAAAATTTATCAGATGGGCGATAACGAAGTGCGTGCTTTAGATGGAACAAGCTTCTCGATTGAAAAAGGTGAGATGCTTGCGATTATGGGACCTTCTGGTTCTGGCAAAAGTACGTTGATGTCTATCATCGGCTGTTTGGATGTGCCTTCAAGTGGAACATATATTTTAGATGGCGTATCTGTTGAGAATATGGATGAAACCAAATTGGCTGAAATTCGTGGCAGAAAAATTGGATTTGTGTTTCAACAATTTAATTTGTTAGCCCGCACGAGTGCTTTAGAAAATGTGATGTTGCCTTTAACGTATGCAGGCATTACTGGAAAAGATAGACAAGACCGTGCTTTCAAAGCCTTAGACCGTGTTGGGCTTGGTGAACGAACACATCATGCACCAAATGAACTTTCTGGTGGTCAGCAACAACGTGTGGCGATTGCAAGAGCATTGGTCAATGAACCTGCGATTTTGTTAGCAGATGAACCTACCGGCGCATTGGATAGTAAAACAGGTGTTGAGATTATGAATCTATTTCAAAATCTTCATGAAGAGCATGGTCAGACGGTGATTTTGGTAACGCATGATGCGTATGTGGCAAAACATACCAAACGAATTATCAAAATTTCGGATGGCAAAATTGTTTCGGATGAAGTGAATAAGAACCCAATCAAAGCCGGTACGCCGCGTGGTGATGAATAAAGGATATTAAGATGTTATTTTCAGAAAATTTCAAAATTGCAATTCGCGCCTTGCGTGCCAATAAATTACGTTCTATTCTTACTATTTTAGGAATTGTGATTGGCGTAGCCACCGTTGTAGCATTGCTTTCGATTGGTAAAGGTGCAACGGCGAGTATTACGAGTCAAATTCAAAGTGGCGGCTCAAATTTATTGACCGTATCACCCGGCAGAATGCAAACAGGTTTTCCCGGAGTAGGTCAAAGCCAACAACCAAGTTATTTATATTATGAAGATTATGAATTGCTAGAAAGTAACTTGACGAATAATGTTTCCGCGATTGTGCCAGCAGTGCAATCTTCGTATGTTGTCAAATTTGGGGATGAAAGTTTTACTGCCACAATTGTAGGTGTGATGGAAGAACAAAAAGATGTGCGTTCTTTGACAGTATTAGACGGACGCTTCATCACAGACGGGGATAATAAATCGCAAGCCTTAGTCGTTGTTTTAGGGAATGGCATTGCTGAAGATTTATTTGGAAGTCTTTCTCCGATTGGTAAAACGATTTCCATCAATGGAATTAAGTTTCAAGTGGTTGGTGTGTTAGAAGCCAAAGGCGCATCTATTGGGTCACCAGATGAAAATATATTTATTCCTATTGAAACAGGCTATCTCAAACTGTTTGGTGACTCAGCCCTGCATAACGGCAAAAAGACAATCAATAATATTCTTGTTTCAGTTGAGTCAACAGATTCTATGGATACTGTCTCAGCCCAAATTGAATACATGCTTCGTCGCTCGCATGATTTGAAACCTTCAGATGAATCCGATTTCAATGTCATGAATCAATCAGATACATTAGAAACATTAAATACAGTCACACAAACGCTAACCATTTTTCTTGGAGCCATTGCAGGTATTTCATTGCTCGTTGGTGGCATTGGGATTATGAACATTATGCTTGTTTCTGTTACCGAACGAACAAAAGAAATCGGTTTGAGAAAAGCCGTAGGTGCAACCAAGAATCAAATTTTGACTCAGTTCTTAATTGAAACAGTCACATTGAGTTTGCTGGGCGGGGTTGTTGGAATTTTGCTCGGCGTTGGCATTGCCAGTGTATTTTCAGCCACTGGATTAATCGCCTCACTCATCACCGCCGATTCGATTCTGCTGGCATTCTTTTTCTCACTTATCATCGGAGTATTCTTCGGTTTGTATCCCGCTTTCCGCGCCGCAAACTTACATCCAATGGTGGCGTTGAGGTATGAATAGAAAGTAGAAAGTGGTAAGTACAAATTAAATTTCTAACCGCCCACTTTCTATTCACTGCTTTCCAATTTTATTTATCTGTTCTCTTATAATAAACCTATGCCCAAAAAAATTCTGCTCGTTGATGACGAATCCGAAATCCTTGAAATTTGCCAAGACTATCTCAAGGCTTCGGGTTATGACGTGGTCACTGCAAAAAATGGCGCACAAGGATTAATCTCAACGCGGCGTGAAAAACCAGATTTAATCGTCACCGATTTAATGATGCCAGAACTAGATGGCATTGATTTAATTCGTACTCTTCGTAAAGAAAGCAACGTACCGATTATTATGTTAACTGCACGAGTTGAAGAAACTGATAAATTAATCGGTTTAGAAATCGGCGCAGATGATTACATTACCAAACCGTTTAGTCCGCGTGAGTTGGTGGCGCGCGTAAAAGTTGTATTACGAAGAGTCGCTGGCGATGCGAATGCAGAAATGATCCGCGTAGAAAATGTTTCACTAGACAGAAGCAACTATAAAGTCCAGATAGAGGCGCGTGAAATTTCTTTAACACCAACCGAATTTGAAATCATGGCAATCTTAATGAGTCAGCCTGGCAGAATTTTTTCTCGTAATCAATTATTAAATGCGGCGCATGGTGTTGCATTTGAAAGTTATGAACGCGCAATTGATTCGCACATCCGCAACTTACGCCGCAAATTAGAACCTGATGATTTAATTATCACGGTGCATGGCGTGGGTTATAAATTCGAGGTCTAACATGCAAAGTTCTATTCGAGAAATTCGCAGGCGTTTATTTATTTTATTAGCACGCGCATTTGTGATTGTTTTATTTTTATCATTTGTGTTTTTTATCGCGGTTACAGGTTATTACTTAACTTTTTCTTCCACACCTATTCCATTTCCGTTTGCCAGCACGTTAGAAGGATATTATCTCGCCAATGGCAATTGGGACGGTGTTGAAAAATTATTTGACTCGTTAGATGGCTTAGACTCAGCCAATCCAATTTTATTAGATGAAGAACACCGCATCATTCTTGACCGTCGTCCTGATTCACCTGCGTCAACAAATTCTATTTATCAACTTGGCTCTGAAGATGCATTTATTGAATTAAAAGCAAATGACGAAACGATTGGTTATTTAGTTATCACATCTTTTTCAATTTCTTCACGACTTGGATTAGCACGTGCAATTTTAGTGCCTATCGGACTGATTTCATTTATTCTGGCATTGTTTTTAGTCGTCGTTTCTATTTTGCTCGTGCGAAGATTTGTAAACCCACTTGCTGATGTAATTTATGCTGCTCGTGCCGTTGCGGATGGAAAGTTTGACACACGAATCTCAAGTGAAGGTCCGCAAGATTTACAAAGCCTTGCCGAAAATTTTAACGAGATGGCTTCATCTCTTGAACGAAATGATAAAGAACGCCGCGAAATGTTAGCCGATGTTGCTCATGAATTGCGAACACCTTTGGCTGTGATTCGTGGCAGATTAGAAGGCATTATTGACGGTGTCTATCAAGAAAATGGCTCACAAGTTTCAGTAGCATTGGAACAAACCTATATTTTGGAAAGATTGATTGAAGATTTACGTTTATTAACTTTAGCAGAGACTCGTCAGTTGCAATTTGATACAAAAAATGTAAATGTTGCTGATTTAATTGAGCGAACCATTGAAATGTTCTCGGCTGAATCTCAAGAGAAAAAAATCTCATTATCTTTTACAGAACAAAATGGCAACTTAGTTGCTGAACTTGATCCACAACGCTTTGAACAAGTGATGAGCAATCTGATTGGCAATGCACTTCGCTATGTCAATGAAAACGGTAAAGTGTGGGTGACTGCGGATGAAACAGATGAAGGTTTGCGAATTACTGTCAATGATAATGGCGTGGGCATTCCTGAAGAAGATTTGCCGTTTATCTTTGACCGTTTCTGGCGAAAGGATAAATCCCGCTCGCGCACATCCGGCGGAACGGGATTGGGTTTAGCAATTGCAAAGCACTTAATCGAAGCACAAGGTGGAACAATTGAAGCAAAGAATTTACCTGAAGGTGGCTTGCAGGTGATGATTGAACTGAAGAAAAAATAATAAAACTTTATATTTCACGTTGCTTTTTGCGGAAGTGTAAAATAAAAAGTTGCTCCTTTGCCTATGTCCGATTCTAACCAAATTGTACCGCCATGCGTTTCAACAATTCTTTTCACAAGTGCTAGCCCAATACCTGTGCCTTCGGTATCTGCGCTGAGTTTGTCAAAAAGCCCAAAGATTCTTTCGTGATATTGCGGAGCGATTCCGATGCCATTATCTCTTACAAAGAAAATATTTTTGTCATTGTCTGTCTTTACACCAACTTCTACTTGTGGGATTAATGGATTGCCAATGAATTTGGCAGAATTTTCTAATAAATTTTGCATCACTTCAACAATACGTTTTTTATCTACATAAACTTTTGGCAGGTTCGGTTGAATAGAAACTTTTATATTTTTTTCTTGCAATGAAATTTCTACCAGACGCATCGCTTCTTGTGTAATCACAGTAAAATCTACTTCTTCAGGTGGGTTGATGAGTCGTCCAATGCGTGAGAGTTCGAGCAAATCACTTAATAACCCTTGCATTTTTTCAACCGCTTCTTTAATACGTCTCACATCATGATTCAGTTTGTCCATATCCCCTACGTGTGCATCTTTTTCTAAAAAGCCAAGATAACCATTGATAGTGATTAATGGACTTTTTAAGTCGTGTGATACAGTGTAAGTAAAACGCTCAAGTTCAGCATTTTTTACTTCCAATTCACGGATGAAGACTTCACGCTCTGCTTCTACACGCTTTCTTTCATTAATTTCATGTTGCGTTTTTTCAAATGCTTCATCTATTTTGCGGGTTGCTTGACTTAATAAAATAGTTGTGACGATGATGTAAACTGTTTGTGCGGTCCAAAAGGCAAACGGTGGTGTTTCTTGACCTGATTGTGGTAACACGCCTTGCTGACCTAATGTAATCAAAATTGCATTGGTGGCAATGCTTAACATGCCCCATAGAATTGCGGCGCGCCAATTTAATACCAATCCAGCCGTGACGACCACAATAATGTAACCCATATAAGCAGGGTTTTTATAATCTGCACCAAATAACATTGCCCCGGTAAAAATAAACCAAGTGACAAAAACAATGGATACACCAACGAAACGAATATACCCTTTATTTAAGACTTGTTTTAAGACAAACAAAATAATAACAAACGGAGCAATGATAACGAGCCGCCTGATTCTAAGCTCTGGTTGAATAGGAGCAAGCAAACCATAAAGGCTAGATGCCGAAATGAACATCCACAAAATAATATTTAACAATGTTGATGAACGTGTTTTTTCGTGGTCATTTGGGTAAGTTGGGGCTTTTACCCAACTCATTATTTTTGAAAACATTAATCCTCTATCAATTTAATTTTTTAGATTCTACATCCATTTTCATTTGGAAAATCTACACATTTGATAGGTATTTTGGGATAAAGAAACCGCTTATTTTATATAGCGGATTGGAAATTATGTAATAAAGATGTCTATCAGAAAGAATTTAACTTTGAAAATTCTTTCCAGTTTAGTTCAGTCTGATATTGATATTCCCGCCAAAATTTGACCAAGCCATTTTCTATTTTTACAATCACAACCCCGTGATAATTCCCGTACATTCTGAAAGAATATTCGCCAAAGCCAATTTGTTCTTCTTCATTAAAGGCAAGGTGATGCCATGTCATGTGCATTGGAATTTCTGTACCAGCATCTCCGCCGAAAAATTCATATAACGCTTCACGTCCTTGATACACTTGTTTCTCTGGTGGTTCGGTATAAACTGCATCTTCACAAAAACCATCAGCAGATTTACGCGCATTTCCCTCATTCCACCCATCGGCAATCGTTTGCATGAGACTATTAAATTGATTTGTTGAGATTTTCATCTTTGTAACTGTTTACTGTTCTCAATTCCCTAAGCGATTAATCCCATCAAACGCCGCAGTTTTATAACATTCTGCCAGCGTTGGATAATTAAACACAGTATTGATGAAATATTCCACAGTACCTTTTAGTGCCATCACTGCCTGACCAATATGAATCAATTCGCTTGCGCCTTCACCAATGATGTGAACGCCAAGGATTTCATGTGTCTCTAAATGAAAAATAATTTTCAGCAAACCTGTTTGGTCGCCGATGATTTGTCCACGCGCGATTTCACGATATTGGGCTTTACCTACTTCATACGGAATGCCCGCTTCGGTCAATTCTTCTTCATTTTTTCCGACCATAGAAATTTCTGGAATTGTATAAATGCCATAAGGAAATAACTCAGGCGTATTTTTTGTTTGAATCCCAAATGCATGGCACGTCGCTAAACGACCTTGTTCCATAGACGTGGATGCTAATGATGGAAAGCCAATCACATCACCAACGGCATACACATTAGGAACATTCGTTTGAAAATCATCGTTCACTTTCAGCAATCCACGTTCATTCACTTCTAAATTCACGGCTTGAATATTTAATGAATGTGTCGCACCAGTGCGTCCAATACTATACAATGCCATTTCAGTAGTAATTTGTTTTCCACTTGCCAAAGTAATCCTAACTTTTTCTCCGTTATTTTCATCTGTTACAGGTTCAATCGCTTTTACTTCTTCACCAAGCCGCATAATCGCGCGTTGTTGATTTAAGTGATACATCAAAGAATCAATTATTTCTTCATCTACAAATGGAAGCAAACGACGGCGTTTATCAATCAAGGTCACACGCACACCAAGAGCGGCATAAATGCAAGCATATTCCAAACCAATCACACCAGCACCTATTACTGCTAATGAACGTGGTAAATGATTCAATTTAAGAATATCATCGCTAATGACGATTCGTTTTCCATCAAATGGGATGCGTTCGTCTTTTGTCGCAATCGTCCCCGTTGCAATCACAATTGCATTTGCAGTCACGTCACGCCAACCTTGTTGGTCAACATGTTTCAAGCGCACAGTATGTGCATCAATAAAAGAGGCTTCGGCTGAAATTAACTCAACGCAATTACGTTGTAATTGATGACGCACAATATCCAATTCATGTTGTATGACATGGTCTGTGCGATATAACAAATCACTCATGGTGATATTTTGTTTAACGGTATATGACTCACCATACAAACTATGCTCACGATATCCAGAAAGATGAAGAACCGCTTCTCTCAAGGTTTTACTTGGGATGGTGCCCGTGTTAATGCAGACTCCACCCAAAATTGTTTTTCGTTCAACGACTGCCACGCGTTTATTTAACTTTGCGGCTTGGATCGCCGCGCGTTGACCGGCAGGTCCAGAACCGATGACGAGCATGTCATAATCATAGTCAGCCATGAGAGACCTCCAAAATTTTTATGGAGTGTAGGAACTTGCTCCTGCCAATTCTCCAGCAAGTTCCCTGACTCCATATAATAATTCATTATAGCATTTGAAAAACCCGCCTCACACGAGACGGGTTAACATTTGATTACAATTTCGGCTTAAGTTTCCCAATCCACGCCTGCTTCTGTCGATTCGTGCTCTAAATCAGTTAATAATTTTTCTGCGGCTTGGATTTGTTCTGGGTCACCAATCAGACCAATACGGTCATCTGCTTCAAACACGGTTTGTGATTTTGGATTTGCCATCGGTTGTTTATTGCGTACAATTGCGACTACAGATGCTCCTGTACGCGCCCGAATATTCGCTTCGGCTAATGTCTGTCCAATTAAGGCATTGCCAGAAACAATTCGAACCCAAGAAACTTCTAAATTGTGGCTGGCACTAATGAGATCATGCAAGAGGCGGTGTTCTTCTTGTGTATCAATTTGAGCGTCATAATGGTCTTCGCGGACTGAATCCATATAGCGGAGGATTTCATGTAAGGGGAAATCTAGTTTAAGTAGGGTGTGACGAACAAGTTCTAAACCACCTTCAAGTTCAGGGTGAATTACATCTTGTGCGCCAAGTTCAGCCAGCCGATTAATGCCTTCTTCTGTAGTGGCGCGAGCAATGATGGGCAATTTGGGAGCAATTTCTCGTGCGGCTGTAATGATCAACTCACTGGAGGCTTCATCGTGACCTGCAATTACTAATGCGCGAGCGCGCCCTAAACCTGCGTGATGTAACACTTCGGTATTGGAAGCATCTCCATATAAGGTGGGAATTCCTCGCCTGCTGAGTTCTTCAATACGTTCTACATCTGAATCAATCACAAGGTAAGGGATAGAGATTTGTTCTAGTAGGTTAACAATATAAGTACCGACTCTACCGTATTCGAAAACAATAACGTGACCTTCAATAGATTCTTCAACTGGAGCAGCAGGGGCTGGTCCATGACGGTCTAACAGTTTCCAAAATCTAGGGAATCGTTTGAAGAATTTCTCTGTTGGGTTGATGAGGCGGAACATCACTGGGTTGACAGTGATGGACAATAATGCTCCTGCTAATATTAATGAATATTGGTCTCTATCTAATATTCCTAGTGCAATGCCAGCTTGCCCTAGAATAAACGAGAACTCACCAATTTGGCTTAAGCCCGACGCAACTACCAATGCAGTGCGCCCTTGCCATGGGAATATTAAGCCAAGCATAAGAGTTAAAACTGATTTTCCGACGACGATAAGTATAGTTAATATCAATACATGACTAATGTTATTATAAAGATAAATTGGATTGACGACCATTCCTATCGAAACAAAGAATAAAACTGTAAAGGCTTCTCGAAATGGAAAAACATCAGCTCCTACTTGATGACTCAATGGTGATTCGCCGACAACAACGCCCACTACGAATGCTCCTAGGGCAAATGAAATTCCAAACCATTCTGCGGCTCCAAGCGATACACCAAGTGTGATGGCGAGAATGGCTAAGATAAATAATTCACGTGAACGTGTATAAGCAATGCGAAGCAAAACCCAAGGGATGAGTCTTCTACCTACAAGCCATATAAGTGCAACAAAAGCAGCTGCTTTCACGAGAGTAAATATCAACCCGCCCCAATCAAATCCACCGTTGCTATTTGCTAAAGTGGGCATGAGTACCAATATCAAAACTGTGGCGATGTCTTCTAGCACCAACCAGCCGACGGCGGCTTGTCCGTGTGGGGTATTGAGAAGACCATTATCTATCAACCCACGAAGCAAAACAACTGTGCTTGCGATTGAAATTGCCAAACCTAAAACGATTCCTGAAGCAGGTGACCATCCCCACCATTGGCTTAAACCATAAGCCAACATAGTGGTTAAGAACATTTGTCCAAGTGCGCCAGGGATAGCCACTGTGCGGACCCTCCATAAATCACTTAGAGAAAAATGTAAGCCGACACCAAACATAAGGAAAATTACACCCAATTCAGCCAATTGGGTGATGATGTCTGTATCTCCTATGAAACCAGGTGTGAACGGACCAAGGGCAATCCCCGCAACCAAATATCCGACGATGGTGGGTAAACCAATTCGACGCGCAATCACCCCGCCAATGAATGCCACCACCAAAGCAACAACAATGTTGATGAGCAATGTTATGTCATGCATATGTCCTCCAAAATCACTAAATTTAATAACTCGTTTTTTCTATTTTACACGTTAAATGTCTAGAATTGATTCCAAACTAAAATTTAACAAAAAATATATGAAATCAAATGATTTAATCAATTTTTATTTATATACCCGCTTAATTGATGTTATTTTCATAGTGGTACAATCAAAATGAAATTATTTCTGGAGAAATGAATGAACAACCCTGTAATTATTGATGCAATCCGCACACCGATTGGAGCGTTGGGAGGTGTGCTTTCCTCTGTCCGCCCTGATGATATGGCGGCACATGTCATTAAAGCAATTGTTGAGCGAAATCAACTTGACCCAAAATTAATTGAAGAAGTTTTTTTAGGATGTGCAAATCAAGCAGGTGAAGATAACCGTGATGTTGCTCGGATGGCAGCCTTATTAGCAGGTTTGCCTGTTGAAGTAGGCGGCGTGACTGTGAATCGTTTGTGTGCTTCGGGATTAAATGCAATCAACATGGTGGCACGTGCAATCAAAGCAGGTGAAGGCGAAATTTATATTGCAGGCGGAGTTGAAAGCATGAGCCGTGCACCCTATTCACTTCCAAAAGCAGAGGCGGGTTTTTCATTCGGAAATTTAACCGCGTATGATACAGCTCTTGGCTGGCGATATCCGAATCCCAAAATGAAAGAGATGTATGGCACTGATTCAATGGGGGAAACGGCGGAAAACATTGCTAAAGAACGTCCGCACATTACGCGCGAAAAACAAGATGAATTTTCGGTGCGAAGTCATCAACTTGCTATCAAAGCCATTGATTCAGGCAGATTCAAACAAGAAATTATTCCTGTTTCAATTCCACAAAAAAAGGGTGATGCAAAAATTATTGACACTGATGAACGTCCGCGCCGTGATACGAGTATGGAATCATTATCCAAACTCAAACCTGCTTTCGCAAAAGAAAATGGAACTGTAACGGCTGGAAATTCGTCTGGATTAAATGATGGCGCCGCGGCAGTGTTGATAATGAGCGAATCAAAAGCCAAAGAATTGAATCTCAAACCTTTAGCACGCCTCGTGACCTCCGCCTCGGCAGGTGTGCCCCCGCGCGTCATGGGATATGGTCCCATACCTGCGACAAGAAAAGCATTGACTCACGCTGGATTAAACATAAAAGATATTGGACTCGTTGAAATCAACGAAGCCTTTGCAGTGCAAGCCTTATCGGTGATTGAAGATTTAGAATTGAATCCAGAAATTGTGAATGTAAACGGTGGTGCTATTGCCATCGGACATCCACTTGGTTGTTCGGGTGCAAGATTGGTGACAACACTTGTGCACGAAATGAAAAATCGTGGCAATGTAAAATATGGCGTTGCGACTCTTTGTGTGGGTGTGGGGCAAGGCGAAGCAACAGTACTTGAGTTTATAGGTTAGTGATGAGAAACAAGTTACAAGATACGAGTTACAGATTAAAAAAAGGAAAACTATGAAAAAAAATCTTTCTTTCCTCTTTCTTCTTTCTTTGTTAATTATTTCATGCACGCCGACTGCGACGACAGAATCTATTCAAACCGAAGAATCTGCTCAGGTTCTGCTGGCAAGCCCAACGGCGGAAGAAGCGTTAGCATCTCCACAAGCATTGAATACAACTGAATCAACTGCATTGCCAAGCGAAGCATCTGCTCCGTTGATTGATGCACCGGATATTATCAATATTGAAATGATAGATGAACGCAATGGTTGGGGAATTACGGAAGAAGAAGTTGTGCGTACTGATGATGGTGGTGTGACTTGGTATAACGTAACGCCACCAGATTTAACAGAAACTGGTTATTCTGTTTTTACATTTTTCTTGGATGAAAACAACGCTTGGTTACAAATTGCTGATAACAATAATTATCCGTTTGGTGGATTTTTATATCGCACACAAGATGGCGGATTAACTTGGCAAAATTTTGAAACGCCGTTCAGTGCAGGTGATATAGAATTTATTGATGAAGATAACGGCTGGATTCTTGCTGACCTCGGTGTGGGTGCGGGTTCAATGGCTGTTTCTGTTTTTCAAACGAATAACGGTGGCGCAACTTGGAATCGTGTTTATACCAACGACCCAAACCTTGAAGGCGCAGGTGATTCATTGCCATTAGGCGGAATTAAAGTTTTGCTTGTTCCACTTGATATGCAAACAGCATGGATTGGTGGGGTAGTATATGCAAATGGAAATGTATATTTATTCCGCACCGATGATGGTGGAGAAACATGGGAAACAATTGCCAATATCGAATTACCGCAAGAAGCACAAGAGAGTCAGATCGGTGTTGAAAAACTTCAATTCATTTCACAAACGCAAGGTGTGTTGGTTTTGCGTATGAGTTCAACGAGTCAAGAAACTTTAATTTTTTCAACTGATGATGGCGGTAATACTTGGCAAGCATTTGATGAAAGTATCCCCGAAGCGGGCTTGCTCGAAATTCCATCCGCGAATGAAGTTGTTTTATATTCCAGCGACCAGTTTTACATCACGGAAGATGCGGGCGCAACCTTCAACATTATTAATCCAAATATTTCATTTGGAGATTCTTTAACCGATATGAGTTTTGCGAATGCGCAAGTTGGTTGGGTCATTACTACAAGTTCAACCAATCAAAGAGTGTTATATAAAACCGAAGATGGAGCGCAGACATGGTTCCCAATCATCCCTTAAGATTTTTATTGATATTGATTCTTGCAACACTTGCTTGTGGATTCCCAACCGCTTCAGACTCAATTACACCTGTTCCACCAGCGGATACAGTTTCTCCGCCCACAGCCATTCCTGCATTGACGATTGAACAAATCAATAATGTTCAATATCCATTGCTCGTGCCAGATGATGGGCGTGTAGTGCAAATGGTGAATGGTACATATCAAAGTGGAACAGATACATTGTCAGTTGATTATGCTTATATCGCTGTGACTCAATTTTTTGCATTAGGCGATATAACAGGCGATGGCGTAGATGATGCGGCAGTCATGTTTCTAGAAAATTATGGCGGCACAGGGAATTTTGGTGTGCTTGCTGTTTTTGCTAATGTAGCAGGTCAACCTGTATTTTTAGATTCATTATTAATTGATGACCGCCCCATGCCCAATAGCATTTCATTAATCAATGGTGAAATATTTTTAGATGTAGTTGTGCATGGTTTTGAAGATGGTGGTTGTTGCCCAACACTACAAACCACACAAACATATGCGTTGGTAAAAAATCAATTGCTTTTGGTGAATTACACAACCGTTGCACCCAATGGAATCAAGCGTGAAATTGTAGTTACATCGCCTGTGGATAATACAGAATTGTCCTCACGAACTTTTCAACTCACTGGTTCTGTCAGCATTGCTCCATTTGAAAATAATTTATCATTCTTTGTCTATGATGAGGATGGGAATCAATACATGGCTGGACCCATTAACGTCACTGCCCCAGATTTTGGCGCGCCTGGCACATTTGATACAACCATGGTTTTAGATACTCTATCTGCTGGTATGTATTACATCGAAATCCAAGATCAATCCGCCGCAGATGGCGCAATTTTGGCTTTGGAAAGTGTGAAGGTTATATTAAGGTAGGGGCACGGTCTCCGTGCCCAATAAATAAGGGCGGGCTTACCCCGCCCCTGCTTTTACCGCCGCTTGTTTCATGTGACTTAATACACCAACAAATCCATTAATCCGTTGTTGTGATACGGCTTCGTGCAAATTCATCGCCAAATAAAAATCGGCTGGGACTGAGATAATTCCTTCCAACGTGCAACCATTTAGCCCGTAGAGAAGAATCGAAGCCAGTCCGCGTACAGTGGGGGATTCTTTTGGAATGTCAAAATAAAAAGTTATCTTGTCATTTGAATCTTTTTCAGCAATCAAAAATACAGGAGTCATGCATTCAGGCACTGGCTCCATTTTTTCTTTTTCGGCTTTGAATCGTTCAGGTAATTCAGGGAACGATTCAGCATACGCAATCAATGTCTCAAGTTTTTCTTCGCGAGACATACTGGCGATGTCGTCAATAATTTCTTGTAATTTATTTGGTAAGGTCATAATTTTTTTGTAGGGGCAGGGTTACCCCGCCCCTACATATAATTTTATTTTTCAATCGGCGCATCTACGAGATTACCCCACTCAGTCCATGAACCATCATAGTTCTTGACCTTCTCATAACCAAGCAAATATTTCAACACAAACCAAGTCAATGATGAACGCTCACCAATACGGCAATATGCAATTACTTCGCCATCGGGTTTAATATTTTTGCCTTCATATAATGCACGCAATTCATCAGCACTTTTGAAAGTTGCATCCGCTTCATTGACTGCTTGCGCCCACGGAATGCTCACTGCGGTTGGAATATGTCCGCCACGTGTAGCACCTTCTTGCGGATAATTTGGCATGTGAGTCAACTCACCAGAATATTCTTTTGGAGAACGCACATCAACAAGAGGTTTCTTTGCTTCAATTTGTTTGAAGACATCATCACGGAAAGCGCGAATAGATTTATCCGCTTCTTTTGCTTTATAGGTCGTCTTGGGATATGCAGGGACATCTTTTACAAAGGGACGCTTTTCTTGTTCCCATTTCAAACGTCCGCCATTCATAATTTTCACGTTTTGATGCCCATAATATTGAAATAACCATAAGGCATACGCTGCAAACCAATTGGATTTGTCACCATAGAATACAACGGTTGTATCGTTTGTGATACCTAAATTGGATGCAACTTCTTCAAATTTTTCTTTGGTTAAAAAATCGCGTCGTAATGGATGTTGTAATGTGCTGAACCAATCTACTTGCACTGCACCTTCAATGTGACCAGTGGCATATAACAAAGGGTCTTCATCTGATTCAATAATGCGGACGTCTGGGTTGTTCAAATTTTGTGCAACCCATTCAGTATCTACTAAATATTCAGGACGAGCGTAAGACATAGTGTATTTTCCTTTGAGATGTTTTGTAGGGGCGAGGTCATCTCGCCCAGAATTAATATAAAAAGCAGTCAACATAAAACAAAAGGACAGCAAACAATCCTGCGGATACAATTTTCACGCGGGAGCCGTTCCACTATCCTAAGTCGTTGACTGCTTATTTGGGCTGAGCGTCTTAGGCTGTGGTTACGAACCCCGCCATAGACACAAGCAATATAAATATTTTTTCATAAGGCTGGACGTATTTTACGGAAATAAAAGTTTTTGTCAAGACAAATATTCATTACTTGATGTAAAATTAACATGTATGCCGAAACAAAAATATTACGTCGTTTGGAAGGGGCGTAAGACAGGCATCTTCACTTCATGGGCGGAATGTGAAAAACAAGTGAAGGGATTTGTTGGCGCGCAATATAAGTCTTTTGAAAAAGAATCTGAAGCAGAAACTGCATATCTTGCAAAGTATGATGATTACAAAGGTAAACCATCCTCACATGGACGTTGGAAAAACGCAAGCCACAAACCCAAGATTCCATCTATGTGTGTAGATTCTGCATACAATGGCAAAACAGGTAAACTCGAATATCGAGGCGTGAATACATCCACAGGGGAAGAAATTTTCAAAGCGGGACCATATCCAGAAGGCACAAATAATATCGGAGAATTTTTAGCAATTGTTCACGCGCTCACTTGGCAAGCCAAACATAACATGCACATTCCCATTTATTCTGATTCTGAAAATGCGATTGCATGGGTTCATACGGGTGAGTGCAAAACGAAATTAAAACATTCATCCAAAACTGCGGTTTTATTTGCATTGATTCGCAGTGCTGAAAATTGGTTAGCCGAAAACGAATTGCCCGAAGATAAAATTTTGAAATGGGAGACGAAACTGTGGGGTGAAAACCCTGCCGATTTTGGGAGAAAATAAATGAACACTTCAACTCGCTACTACGACATTGACTGGCTTCGTGTGCTTGGCACAATCGGCGTTTTCCTTTTTCATGTCGCCCGTTTTTTCAATGATGAAGATTGGCATGTCAAAAATCTTGAACTAAGTTTTGGTGCAACAGTTTTCGTTAATATCTTCAATCAATTCATCATGCCGTTATTTTTTGTGCTTTCAGCGTTTGCAATTTATTACGCCATTCAAAAACGCACTAATAAACAATTTTTATCTGAACGTGTGAATCGTTTGCTGATCCCATTAATTTTTGGAATCTTCACAATCATCATTCCGCAAGTGTATATTGAGCGCGTCACACACGGCGATTTTGCCGGCAACTTTTTTCAATTCATCCCCGAATACTTCAAAGGTTGGTATGCTTTCGGCGGCAACTTCGCATGGATGGGTTTACATTTATGGTATTTGCTGATGTTGTTTTTATTTTCGCTTATCATGTTGCCCGTTTTTCGTTCCATCAACAAAACGGATACAAAACCTTTAGCAGATTTTTTTAGCAAACCATTTGCTATCTATTTATTTTTTATTCCCATCGCCATTGTTGAATTGCTCGTAAATCTTTCACCCGATACCATTGGCAGACGCGACTTCGGTGGTTGGAGTCCATTAACTTATTTGATGATATTTTTTCTGAGTTATCTTTTGATGACAGATTCCCGCTATCGTGACTCAATCATCAAACTCCGCTTCTTTTCCTTGACCTTCGCCCTGCTTGCTTTAACCTTCGGCTTTTATCTTGTCCTCGCACATGACTTGTCCACATATAGCCTTGAATTCTCCATCATCCGCGGATTTAATACATGGTGTTGGATGCTTGCTTTCATTGGCTTAGCCGGCGCGTATCTTAATTTCAATACTAACTTCTTGAAATATGCCAGTGAAGCCGCTTTACCGTTTTATGTTTTGCATCAATCAGTGATTGTGATTCTCGGCTACTTCATCCGCGAGTGGGATTTGGCAGTTTTCCCCAAATATATTTTGCTAGCAAGCGTTTCGTTTGTGATTATTATGGCTTTATATGAAGGCATCGTCAAACGCACGAATGTGACACGTCTACTGTTTGGGATGAAAGGCTGATGACTTGCCCGAGCATGTTGAAGGTCAAAAAAAGAGGCGGATACTTATCTAATGAATTCTTCTTGCAGTTAATATCCCCATCTTAAGCACATTGCGACGATACAAACTTGCGTTGCGTTCAACTTTAAATCCATTTGTTTCTAAATGTTTTTGTATATCTTGATATGTGTATCCGTGACTTAAATAATCATGATACTCAAGGATGATTTTATTTATTTTCCGCAATGTTTGTGATGAAGTATTCAACAAAATAGGATACTCTGCCCCTTCCGCATCTATTTTCAATAAATCCACTTTTTGAATATTGTTGTTTTGTAAAATTTCATCAAGGATTGTAGTTTTCACTTTTGCTTGATTTGGCAAATCATATTCATACAATGAATGTCCCATGTTTTGGTGAACAGAATTAAACAAGGTGACTTCACCAATCTTTTCTGAAACAGCCAAGTTGAAAATTTCTAAATTAGAGATTTGATTGATTTCTTTGTTTTCTTTTAGCAATAAAAAATTTTCAGCATTGGGTTCAAACGTAAACACTTTGCCCTGATGCGCCTGCTTTGCCGCCCAAATTGAAAACGAACCAATGTGACCGCCAATATCAATAATTGTATCTGTGGATTGGATGGCAAAACTTTTGCTTTTGTAATCACCAAACTTCCAGACCTGATACGTTGCCCATTTATCAAACGACCCGACACGTAATTTCATTTTGATTGAGTCGTTGATTGGATGAATAACAGTATCTTGCCCGATATTTTGTAAGTATAGAAACGGCATGAAAAAATTAATCAACCAATACATGCTTTCATGAATAATTCTCACTGTTATAAATCCTCTGCCTTTGGTTGATTTTTGTCTTTTTTACCAGCCAGATTATAATGGAGACACAAAGGAAAATCCACATGAAAACAGCCTTATTGATTATTGACATTCAAAAAGATTACTTTCCAGGCGGCAAAAACCCGCTGGTGAATCCGCTTGAAGCGGCGAAAAACGCTTACATGATTTTGCAATGCTTCCGTGAACACAATGGACACCACGTTCACATTCAGCATATTGAAGAAGACCCAAATGCTCCTTTTTTTGCAAAAGGTAGTGAAGGTTCAGATATCCATGATTCTGTAGCCCATTTTGAAGGCGAACCAATTGTGTATAAAAACGAAGTCAATTCATTTCTCAATACAAATTTGCTTGAAATCTTAAAAGGCTGGGGAACAGAACGTGTTGTGATTACAGGTATGATGAGTCACATGTGCGTGGATGGTACTGCCCGCGCCGCTAGCGATTTGGGATTCAAAGTGATTGTTGCTGAAGACGCCTGTGCTACCAAAGATTTGAAATTTGGTGATACAACTATTCCCGCAGACCACGTTCACAAATCATTTATGGCGGCACTCCGCGCTTATGGTGATGTGATGAAATCTAGTGAAGTGATTGCCTTATTGGCTGGCGAAAAAGAAAAATAATTTTCACCACAGAGTCCACAGAGATTCTTAATAAGATTTTCTCAGTGCTCTCTGTGGACTCTGTGGCTAAGAACTTTGGATAATTCTATGATAACTCTCGACCCCGAAAAACAAAAACAAGCAAAACAATATTCTCGTATTAAACGCCGTCTTTGGCTGGTAGATACAATTTTTAGTGCAATCTATGCACTGGCGTGGTTATTCTTCGGCTGGAGTATTTCAATTCGCGAATGGCTGATGACAATCACAACCAATGACTGGTTGTTAGTTGCATTGTATATTGCTATCTTCGGCGGAATTTATGCAATCTTAAATCTTCCGCTCGGATACTACAGCGGATTTGTATTGCCACATCGTTTTGGACAATCGAATCAATCACTCAGAGATTGGGTCATTGACCAACTTAAAGGTTTAGCCATTGGCGCTCCGCTTGGTTTACTTTTGCTTGAACTTTTATATCTCGCACTTCGACTCACTGGTTCTACATGGTGGTTATGGGCGGCAGGTGGTTTGCTTCTTTTCAATGTTATTCTTTCAAATCTCGCGCCTATCTTAATTATGCCGTTGTTCAATAAATATGTTCCGCTTGGTGATGAACACAAAGAGCTTGAACAAAGATTATTAACTCTTGCAAAAAATGCCAACACAAAAGTACAAGGCGTGTTCAAGTTTGATATGTCCAAACGCACCAAAGCCGCCAACGCCGCGCTCACTGGAATTGGCAACACGCGCCGCATTATTCTTGGCGATACTTTAATCAATGAATTTACATTGGATGAAGTTGAAACAGTTCTTGCTCACGAATTGGGACATCACGTCAACAAAGATATTCCTTTTTTGATAATTTCTGGAACGCTTCTCACTACCCTCGGCTTGTTCATTGCATCGTTAGCATTAGACTACGCCGTGACATTTTTCTCGTTCCAATCCATTTCAGACATCGCCGCTTTCCCTGCATTGATGTTAATCTTAAGTGCTTATGGCTTGCTGACATCCCCACTTGAAAATGCATTATCTCGTTGGCGTGAAAACATGGCTGATGATTATGCCTTGTCCTCAACAAAAAAAGGCGAAGCCTTCGCTTCTGCCTTTACACGTTTAGCGAATCAAAACCTCGGCGAAATTGACCCTGAAAAATGGGTGGTTTTTATGTTTTATTCACATCCGCCTTTGGGTGAAAGAATAGAAAAAGCAAAAAGATTTGCTTCCTAATCATGTAGGGGCGAGGTTACCTCGCCCCTACAATTTCATTTAGCAACAACCGCCACCACCACAGCAACTGCCGTCACAGTTGGTGCAGTCACAGTTACTGACCATATTCAATTCGTTCATTGCTTTCACCTCCTTTCGTTGTATAGATACATATCGATATGTTTTCATAAAAAAATTGGACACAAAGCTGGTCGAGTAGTTCCGAATGGAACGTACTGAGACTTGTTGTGTCCCTATGAGGAAATAGTCTTCAAAACAATTTGAGTCGCTTTTTCTTCAGGCGCAAATTTCACCATCAACTGCCCACAACAATACGCCACTTGGTCTTGATTCAAAGAATAAAAAGTCTGTTTCCCTTCTTCACGAATATTCACCAAACCAGCATCTCGCAGAATCGCCAAATGATGAGAAACAGTAGGTTGCGAAACATCCATCTTCTCAACAATCTCAGTCACCGAACACCATTCACAGCAACAGCACTCCATAATTTTCTGGCGTGTGTCATCGGATATGGCTTTGGCAAAAAGGACGGGGTCAAATTTTGTTTTCATAAAATTTCTAGATTTATTATATAGATAAACGTCTATTTGTCAAGAGATTAATTTGCATCCCACGGCGTGACTCCCTTTTTAGCACCGCCTCTTAATGACCTTTGAATTGGTTCTGCCAACTCAGGCAGAATCTCACTTGTAGCGGATAACAACCCGAAACAACCTGCAATCATCATGTCACCAAAGGGGACAGCAAAATAAGGACGTAACGATTTACGATTTTCGATTAACGATTGACGATTAAACATATTTCTTCTTGGTCCAGTCACCACTACATCAAAATCATCTTTGCCAAATTCAAATTTTTTATCTGAATACATCAATGCACCATGACCCATATCATCAAAAACATCTTCATGTTTTAGAGAGCCATCTGCTAATTTATGAATCAACGATTCAAGTTTCGGTAAATCAATCTCGCCGGTATGATGTTCAAACACGCCTTCAATGCCTTTTTCACCCAAACGAAAGGCTAGGGTATGGAAGTTGCCTACATTACAAATAATCACTTCTTTGCGCGTAGGCAAATTAGAACTGTTACTTAATTTAGTATCAAACATTGCACCCAACACTGCCGCTGGAGCAGTATCCATCACAACTAGTGGACATGGCAAGTCATTTGCTGAATCCGCAACGGATTGTAAGCGCGTCATAATTTTCGGAATGTTATTGGATAAATAAGCAAAAGCGGATAATGAATTTTTTGCTTTGATTATTTCATCCAAATAATCAAAGCGAAATTGCCGGTCTGAAACGCCTGCAGGGGCGTTGCCATGGTCAAAGACGGCAACAGCGATTGCAGATAAATCATCTAAAGAAACGCCATAATCTGAAAATGTTTTGGAGATTAATTCAAAATCGAAATCTTTTAATTCGAGACTTAAGACTTTAGGTTTTAGACTTTTTGCTTCATCTTCTGAAATAATTTTTATTCCTAATGCTTCTACTTTATCTAATTCATCATTCAACGTCGTTGCGGCGGAGGGAGTCATATAAACGGGAATACCTGCTTTTGCAACTTCTTCAATTGCCCAAGCGGATGGTCCGCCGCCCATTTGATGACCCGTAAATAAAAGTGGAGTTTTAGAAGCAGATGTCCCCGAAGTGTGAAGCGTTTGTTTGAGGCGACGATGAATCATCATGGTGGGCGAGGGCAAGACGAGTTTGAATCCGTTTTCAATATCCAGATTCGAATCATATAAAAATATATCTTGCGTACCTGTGCCGATGTCTACAGTTAAAATTTTCAAACTTCAATTCCTAACCAAATGCGAATGAAATAACCAATGATGAACGAAATCGTAGCTACGCCTAAAGTTAAACCCGCCATTTCAAGAAAACGCGCACGAAATGATTCACCTTTTGCAATTGAAATATAAAAATTAAAGACAGCAATAATAATTACGGCTGTGGTTAATGCAATTGCAAGGTCTAGATAAAAATTATCGAAAAGCAAATAGGGAAGAATTAACAAAACAACCGTACAAATATATGCGACGCCAGTATAAACCGCCGCACGGACTGGATTCTTTTTTGTCACTTCAGAACGCGTGGAAAGATATTCGCTCGCCGCCATAGACATAGAAGCCGCAATCCCTGTAATAAGACCTGATAGTGCAATGAGTTGAGTATTTTGCAAAGCCAGTGTAAGCCCTGCAAGTGCACCTGTGAGTTCAACGAGCGCATCACTTAACCCTAATACAATCGAACCTGCATATTCCAATCGCTCTTCATCTAACATGTTTAACAATTGTTGTTCGTGTTGTTCTTCTTCATGTTGATATGTTCTCGCTTCGGGAATGACTTCTGAAACTGCATCGTAATTTTTTTGAGCAGATTCCTCGCCGAGTTCCATTAATTTGACTCCAAACGTCACGCCGAAAACCACACTGAGCGTGTAATAAAACCAAATATTAAACCAGCTCGGTTTTACCTCTTGATTGGTGTATTTTTTCCAGCCGTTGTAATGACGTAGTTCATCTTCGGCAATTTCTTCTAAAAGCTTTGCATTCTCAACAGACTTAATCTTTTTTGCCAAGCGTTTATAAATATGATATTCGGTGATTTCTGTTTTTTGAAAGAGAATTAGTTTTTGGCGAATGTCATCGCTTATATTTTGCATCACAATCTCCTTGAAGAATTCTATAAATATTGTAAGCGATTTTGAAAAATAAAATGGTGCGTTACAAACGCACCATTTTATAAATTTATTCTATGTTTTGTAAAACAAAATACCAATATCGGCGTTTATCCAAATGTGGTATGTCGTCTTTAGGAGAGTTCCCAGACAGCCCTTGAAATTGATAAAAAAGTTTATGCAGAATTTTCGGCGCATAGTGTTTCGCAAGTTGAATGCGTTGCTCGCGATCCATTTCTAACGCTTTCAAAACATTTTCGGTAATATCTTCTTCTTTGATTACTTTCCAACCGATTTGTTTTAATTGTTTATGCCACTCGTCTACTTTTTCTTCATATCTTAAATCAGTGTAAAGAAAATATCCGTCGGGCTTCAAAACTCTTTTCACATGCTCAAAAAACTTTGTGATGTTCGGATAATACAAAGACGCCTCCACATTCAGGACCACATCAAAAGAATTATCAGGGAATTTCAAATCTTCGGCATTGCCATGCTGAAAATGTAAACCATCAAATTTATGATGCTCACGACAAAACTCGATAGCGCGTTGTGAGAAATCAACCCCGACATAAGATTTGGGTTTGAAATAACGCATGATGAAGTTCGCGCCTCCGCCTCGCCCAGAGCTGACTTCTAACGCTTCAACATTATTCCACTCTACATGCTTGGCGACGTGATGATACAACTGCAAAGGATAACGATGATATTCATCATCAGGATGTAGTTCTAAAGTCTCTCCGCCTTGATGATGCGAGGTGTATCCGAAATTCATAAAGACAGCCCCTTTGTCTTTGACCAGTGTAGAGACGTATTCATATTGCAAGCGGGTAAGCCAGCTTTTGAGGCTGGGAAAACGATGAAATAATATTTTATTTAGCATAGATTTTCCTAATCCGATTTGAGTTGCCCCGCATTATAACCTTAGGAAGGAAAAGGCGGAATTACGGTTTTGAAATTAAAAAAGACATCCGAAGCCTTTAAGACTTCGGATGTCTGATACTTAACTTATACCATTGCCTCATAATCTTCTGGCAACCAACAACACAAGACCAACTCTCGCGCCGCTTTGACTTCATCCATGCGACCAAATTTTGTGGTGCTTGGGGCATTATGAAGAAGTTCAGGTTGATTCTTTGCTTCTTCCGCAATTTTGATTAAAGCATCTGCAAACTTATCTAATGTATCTTTATTTTCAGTTTCAGTTGGCTCAATCATCAATGCTTCGGGGACAATGAGAGGGAAGTAGTTTGTTGGCGGGTGGAAACCATAATCCATGAGACGTTTTGATACATCTAAAGCTCGCACATCACTGCCTTCAAATCTTCCTTCTGCAACAAATTCATGCATACAGATTCGGTCAAATGGAATTTTGTAATGACTACGAACTTTGGCTTGTAAGTAATTTGCATTTAATACTGCATATTGAGAAATATCTTTTAAGCCATCAGGTCCATGCATGGCGATGTAGGTATATGCTCGCACCATACCACCGCCAAAGTGACCGTGAAATGCTTTCATTCGTCCAATAGAATTTTTTGGTGTAATGAAACCATAAAATGGGGCTTCATCATCATTTCCTTCTTCAAGGATGCCAACAAGTGGTGCAGGTAGAAAATCTAGCAAAGCTTTACCCACTCCAACAGGTCCACAACCCGGTCCACCACCACCGTGTGGGACAGAGAAAGTTTTATGCAAGTTGAAATGCATTACATCAAAACCTAAGTCACCGGGGCGGACGATGCCAAGCAAAGCATTTAAATTTGCACCATCACCATACATCAAACCACCACATCCATGTACCATCTCAATCACTTTTTCGATGTTTTCATCAAACATGCCAAGCGTGTTTGGATTGGTCAACATCATGCCAACGACTGAATCATCACATGCCGCTTCAAGTGCTTTAAGGTCAACATTGCCTCTGTTATCCGATGGAATGGTGACTACACTCATGCCCATCATGCCAACGGATGCGGGGTTTGTTCCATGTGCGGCATCAGGGATTAACATCTTCGTGCGTTTCGTATCACCTTTTAACTTGTGATACGCCGCCATCATCAACACGCCTGTATATTCTCCATGTGCGCCAGCGGCAGGTTGTAAAGTCACACCTGCAAAGCCACTAATTTCTTTTAACCATTCTTGCAATTCAAACATCAAAGCCAAATTGCCTTGCACAGTTTCAATCGGTTGTAATGGATGCGTAAATAAAAAGCCCGGATAGCGACAAGTATCTTCATTTATCTTTGGGTTGTATTTCATCGTACAAGAACCTAATGGATAAAATCCTTCATCTACGCTGTAATTTAATTTGCTTAATTTAACGTAATGACGAACCACATCCACTTCGGCGATTTCGGGCAGAGGGAGTTCGGAGCGAAGCAAATGTTGAGGTAGAGAATCAGTTTGAGGCACGTCTGAAGCGGGCATTTTTACGCCACGTCGCCCGGGAGATGAAAGTTCAAAAATAGTAGGTTCAATAATTGTCGCCATTTTTACATCTCCTTCAACACTTCAACAAGCGCATCAATTTCTTCTTTGCTATTCATTTCGGTAACAGCAACAAGCAAATGATTTTTTAATTCTGGATAATCATTACCCAAATCATAGCCGCCGAGAATTCCGTGATCCAACAAGTATTGATTCACTTCACTAGCAGGCTTCGGACATTCCAAAGTAAATTCATGGAAGAAAGGTTCGCTAGAAAATAATTTGAAGCCTTTAAGTTTGCTCAATTCATTCGCGGCATAATGTGCTTTTTGATAACAAAGATTTGCAACTTCTTTCAAGCCTTCTTTGCCAAGCACAGACATATAAACCGAAGCCGCAAGCGCAAGCAAACCTTGATTGGTACAAATATTTGAAGTGGCACGTTCACGTTTGATATGTTGTTCGCGCGCAGTTAACGTCAACACATACGAACGTTGTCCGCGCACATCCATCGTTTCACCAACCAAACGCCCAGCCATTTTATGCACATAAGATTTTTTTGTTGTAAAAAATCCAAGATACGGTCCGCCATACCAAATTGGAATGCCAAATGGTTGCGCTTCACCGACAACCATATCCGCGCCCATTTCGCCTGGTGTTTTCAACATCAACAACGCTGTTGGATTTGCAACTACACAAACCAACGCGCCTTTTGCATGGGCATCATCAATTACTTTTTTATAATCAAAGATGCGACCCAAAAAATCTGGATATTGAATGATGACAATCATCGTGTTTTCATCAATATAGGAAGTTAACGATTCAGGACTAAGGGTGAGGTTGGTTTCTTCATCTCCAACAGTTTCTATGCCCATGCCTTGTGTGTACGTATCAACTACATCGCGATATTGTGGATGCAATGCAGGTGACATCACGATTCGTTTTCTTTTTCCGCGATATTGTGCATAAGCCAAACTAACTGCTTCTGCTGTTGCAGTTGCTCCATCATAATGAGATGCGTTGGATACATCCATGCCTGTTAAGTTTGCCATCAATGATTGAAATTCAAATACGGCTTGTAATGTGCCTTGTGAAATTTCAGGTTGATATGGCGTGTAGGCTGTGTAAAATTCTCCGCGCCTGAGCATATGGTCAACAACCGATGGAACATAATGATTGTATGCACCTGCACCAAGAAAAGAAACTAAATCTTGACGAACATTTTCATTGCTCATTGCCATTTCATTAAGATGCGCGGCGGCTTCCATTTCAGTCAATGCTGGTGGAAGATTTAATTTTGGAAAGCGATGTTTTTTGGGAACTGCGTCGAATAAATCATCTAATGATTTAACGCCGACAGTTTCAAGCATCGCCTCCGTTTCTGCGGGGGAAGTGGGGATAAAAGTCATAATATTGGTCTCCAAGTCTTAAAGGTCTGAAAAGTCTAAATAGTCTTAAAGGTCTGAAAAGTCTAAATGGTCTTATTCGTTAGAATGATTTGACCAGTGAGACCTGTTAGACCAGTTTGACTAATGAGACCTAGCTGCACTATCGGCTTCGTATGCGGCGGAATCCATTAAGTCACCGGCTGTACCGCCTTCAATTTGAATCATCCATGCTTCGCCAAAGGGATCGCTGTTAATGAGTTCAGGTTTTTCAACAACACCTTTATTGACTTTGCTTACTTTTCCAGAAGCAGGTGCATAAATTTCTGCAGAGGCTTTGACTGATTCAACAGAGGCAATTGGTTTGCCTGCTGTGATGTCTTCACCTTCGTCTACTAAAATTTCTACAAAGACAATGTCAGAGAGTTGGCTTTGAGCAAAGTCAGTGATGCCAACTTTGCCACTGGCAGGGTCGAACCATTCGTCAGATTTTGCATATTTCAAATTGGATGGGGTGTTCATGTTTTATCTCCTTTGTATGTAGCGAATCAAAAAGGACGCACGAATCTATATTCGCGCGTCCTCTGTAATGGAACCTGAGAGATTAGTTTAGTCTTTTGGTCTTATTAGTCAATTAGTCTAAGTGGTCTGACTAGTGAGACCTTTAGACCAATTAGACTTGTTCGACTTTTTGACTAACTTTACACCGTCGGTATCTCTTGCGAGAATTTTCCAGAGTGATGATTCGGTTGTTGGGTCCTTTTGCCTGAGAGATTCATCTGGGTTCGCTTATTCCAGATTTGCACCTTCGGCGCTCTTGTTCAGAGTCTCTTCCCAACAAGTCCGTTTAATTAATATCCATTGTATGGGTGAGAGAGAGCAAAGTCAAGGGGGAATTAAGGTTGATTAGTTGTTGGTATTCTCTCTTCTTCTAAATATTGTTTTAGTTGTGCAATGATTTCTTGATATTGTGAATCATTAATCATGTTATCCATTTGGAATGGGTCAAGAGTCAAATTATAAAATTCGGATAAATCACCATATGTTTCGATATAAATCATGTCACCAGTATGCACAGCAGACCAATGACCTCGATCGGGCCAGGCTTCAAGTAAGAGTTTATCTCTCCATTCAACATTTCCATTTAATAAACCAACTAATGAAAGCCCATCTACTGTTTTGGGCATACGAGTTTCTGATAATTCATAAATTGTGGGAGCAATATCAATGTTGGCGACTAAGTTTTCTGTATCCACGTAGGGAACAGGTACAAGGTCAGGATAACGAAGCGCGAATGGGACTCGAACCGATTCTTCATAGGCTGTACTTTTGGAAGTCAGACGATGTTCGCCCCAATGTTTTCCATTATCCGAAAGAAAAATAATGACCGTATTATCTAATTCACCAATTTCTTCCAGTTTGTTGATAATGTCTGGAATGGTTCGGTCCAAGGCAGTCAGTGTTAAGATTTGACGACGGCGAGTTTTTTCAAGTCCGTCTATATCTTCTGAACTTAATAAGTTTTGATTTGCAATAGATAATGGTTTATCAGAAACATCTTCTTCATTAAAATTTTCTGGACGGTGAGGTGGCAAATCAGTAAGTGTGTTTACATCTTCTTGTGCGGGTGTAAATGGTGCATGAGGTGCATTAGGTGCATAAATTAAGAAAAATGGTTTTCTTTGATTACGGGCATCATCTAAAAATTGGATGACGTAATCTCGAAACAAATAGGTGGAGTAGCCTGTATGTTTCGACCAAGTGCCATTTACATCTAAATCGGGGTCGTAATAATGTTTGAGTGTTCCGCCCCAAAATGAAACCCAATAGTCATATTCATAACGAGTTTCACCTTTCCATGAATTTAAGTATTTACCCACTAAGCCTGTGTAATATCCATTGCGATGAATATCTTCGACCATTGTTTTCATCTCAAGCGAATCTTCATTTACGTATACTTGATGATTGTGTGCATACATTCCTGTTAATATGCTAGCGCGGCTTGGACAACAAAATGGGGTTGTGACATAACCTCTTTCAAAAGTAACGCCTTGGTCAAAAATTAATGCTTGGGTATTGGGCATGTATTGCATCGTGTCAAAGCGTTGGTCGTCTGTCACGATGATTAAGAAGTTTGGGCGTTCATCATTAAAGCGTGGGATTGCTTGACAGGCTGATAATATAAAAATCCCCACCATAAAAAGCTGAAAAAACTTGTATTTATTTTTAAACATCTTATTCCTTTCTGAAATAAGATTGTATCAAAAAATAAAATTACCCCATTAAAACTTTCTGTGTTGCCTTAAATGCCAATTGTGGCAAATTATTTCTCTCAAACCACTCCACTGCATCAGCATCATCAGCCGGAGACATTTCACCACTTATCACTTCTGCTGAATATACAATCACAAAATCAGCGCCGCGTTCATGTTCACGCCCTGCGATTACGTCTAAAACTTTTTTTATCTTTACAACTAAATTTGTTTCTTCAAAACATTCACGCGCGGCGGCTTCAGCAGGATCTTCATCAGCATTGATGAAACCCGCTGGTAAAGTCCATAAACCGCGAAAGGGTTCATTGACACGACGCACAAGCAAAACGCGGCTATCCTTTTCTATCAGAACAGCCGCGGCAACTTTTGGGTCTTGAAAATAAATGAAACCACATTGCGGGCAAACAGGGCGAACCTTGCCAAACTTTTCTACATGATTCACTTCACCCCCACATCTCATACAAAATTTGACTGGTCTCATTTCCATTTACTAGAGGCAGATTGACGCATGATGTATAAACTTAACCCACCAATCAAACTGATGACTAAAAATAGAATTATCCAATTGAAAGGAATCGGCGCTTCATTCGTGACTTCAACTTGATTCTCTGAACCTTCAGCAGAATCTTGCGCGAATGTTTCTGGCTCGGCTTCTTTTGGTTTGGGTGTTTCTTCAGTAGTGCGTGCTGTCTCTGTGCTTTGTGGAAGTGGCTCTGCAGGAGCTTCGGTTGCGGCGGCATCTGCAGGGGCTGATTCAAACATCATTGCTTCTTCTGTGGCAGGGGCTTCTGCCGCGGCTGGGGCACCACCTCCGCCACTACCAAACCCGAAAGTAAATTGTGGTGCACTAAAACTGACATACGGTGATAATGCATTGACTGAGAATGAGAATACCAGCAACATAGTCGCAAAAATTGTTGCGAGTCTAAATAGTGGATATGTTCTTGGCATGGGCGGTTTGAGCCCAACCATTTTCCGAGTCAGTGTAAAGTTTTTGGGTGATTTGCGTTTGGGGAGAAATTTAAGAATGTTTCGGGCAGAAGAAAGGTCGCTTAAAACAGAATCAAGCTCAGCGTCAGATTCGAGGCGGGCTTTTAATCGCTTTGATTCTGATTCGCTGAGTTGTCCATCTAAATAGGCTGAGAGGTTTTCGATATCTCTAAAATTTTTCATCGGCTTTTCTCATTTAGACGAAATGTTTGCGGTAAAAGTTCCTCAAATGAACGTAAACATTCACGCAATCTTAAGCGTGCGCGGGCTAATCTGCTTTTGATTGTGCCAAGTGGAACGCGTGCGGATGTTGCGACTTCGCTGTAATCCATACCTTGAATATCGGCGAGGACGACGACTGTGCGAAACTCATTGGGAAGTGCATCGAGACAATGTTGGATGGCGTGTTCGAGTTCATCGGCTTCTGCTTTTTGGGCAGGAGTCATGTTTTTATCTTCAAGCCATTTGGGTGAATCAATTTCTTCGCCATCGTTTGTTTCAGGTTCGAGGGGAGTGGTGGGTCTGCGTTTTTGACGGCGCAATTCGTCGTAACAAGCGTTGGTGACGGTACGCATTATCCATGCTTTGAAGGAGCCACCACGAAATGATGAGATGCTTTGAAAAGCAGAGATGAAGGCTTCTTGGGCGGCATCTTGAGCTTGGTCTTCATCGCCAAGGATTCTTAATGCAGTATTGAACACGGCATCTTGATAATGCAAGATGATGGTGTTGAAGGCATCGAGGTCGCCTTGCTGTGCTGATTTGATTAATGCGATTTCGTCCATGAAATATATTTTACACGGTTAGGGTTTGAATTGGTAATTTGTAATTATTGAGGAGTGGATAATCTTGTGGGTTTAGCCACAGAGAACACAGAGATATTTGAGTCTTTTTCTCAGAGAACTCTGCGACCTCTGTGGCAAAATTATTGAAGGAGGAAAAAATCTATTTCGCTCGATTTGATAATTTGTAATAAAACCAACGCCAGATGTAAATGCCAATTGCATTGGTTGCACCGAGTACAAATGTGAATGTCGGTAATGCGGCACTTCCAAGCCAAGCGGAGCGTAGAATACTTGCTAAAGGAGCGACAAATAACATGGCGAGTGGCGCGCGTAATAATAAGTTTTGATGGGTTGTGGTGACATTTTCATGAAATAACCCAAACCATGGGGCGAGTAAAAACCAGCCAAACAAAACTGGGAAAAATATCGCTCCCATGCGTGGAAGTAAAGCGAGGTCTGCTTCGCCATGTGAAGCAAAACCAATGTAGGTGAGAACGGCGAAGGTGATAACGTCACCGATGATGAGGATTTGTTTTTTGTTCACAAATTTATTCTTCTCTTCTACCCTTCAATACAATTCGAATTGGTGTTCCAATAAAACTATACTCATTGCGAATTTGATTTTCAAGATAACGTAAATAAGTAAAATGCATCAAACTTGGTTCATTGACGTAAATCATAAAGGTTGGCGGGTCACTGCGTACCTGAGTGCCATAATACATTTTGAGAGCCCTGCCGGCGTGAGTCGGATGCGGGTGTGCATCTTGGGCGGTGTGGATAATTTCATTAATTTTTGAAGTCGTTAATCTCGCAAGGCGTTCTTCTTGGACTCGTAATGCCAAAGGCATCACTTGGTCAACACGTTGACCAGTTTTGGCAGAGATATATAAAATTGGAACATACGAAACAAAATTTAAATCCGATAGAATTTTTTCAGTGTAAGCATCCATGGTGGTGCTATCTTTTTCTATCGCATCCCATTTATTGACTAAAACTACGCAAGATTTCCATTCGTCTTTGATAAAGCCTGCAATATGTGCATCTTGGGCAGTGATTCCAGTGGTTGCATCAATCATCAACAACGAAACATCAGCGCGTTCAATCGCTTTGAAAGCACGAATCACACTATATTCTTCAACACCTTTTTCAATTTTGCCGCGTCGGCGAATGCCTGCAGTATCAATCAATGTAATTGGCAAACCATCAAATTCAATTTGTGTATCAATCGCATCGCGCGTTGTCCCAGCAATCGGACTCACAATCACACGCTCTTTGCCGACTAATTTATTTAACAAACTTGATTTGCCTGCATTCGGTTTGCCAACAATCGCAATTTTTATATTTTCATCTTCTTCATTTTCTTTTTGTTCAGGGAATGAAGCCACCAAAACATCTAGCAAATCACCAACGTCCGTTCCATGAATGGCAGAGATGGGATATGGCTCACCCAAACCCAATTCATAAAACTCAGTCGCTTGTTGTCTTCTGGCATTTGAGTCACATTTATTGACCGCCAAAAAAATCGGTGGAGAAAAACTGCCATCTGGCATTTTCTTTTGTGAACGACGTAAGATGTTTGCAACTTCACGATCTGGCTCGGTGACTCCACTTTCAACATCGTTGACGAAAATCACCGCGTCGGCTTCGCTGATGGCGGCTTGGGCTTGCCTGCGGATATCTTCGATAAAATCCACAGAGCCTACTGATAACGGAGTCTTTCCTCCATGAGTCGGGTCTATACCACCTGTGTCAATAACAGTAAACAGCCTTCCATTCCATTCTGAATCGCCGAAGAGTCGGTCACGTGTGGTGCCGGGCGTATCATCTACAATTGCCATTCGCTCGCCAACAAGACGATTGAATAACGTTGATTTTCCTACATTTGGTCTTCCTACAAGTGCAACAATGGGTTTCATTTAGTTTCTTTCATTATGAAACCCTAAAGGTCTTTAAGACCTTTAGGGTTTATATTTATGGCGTTGGTGTGGGATTAATAGGGCTAATCACCACTTCGACTGCATTCGGCAAAATAGATTCAACAATAATATTTGAAATCAAAATTTCTACTTTTGGTGTAATTTGATATGTGCCAGCGGATAATCCCGTTAAGTCAACAGTAGCACGGATGGATTGTCTCGTCAATGTATCTAACAATGGCAATGGACCGGACAAAATCACATCTACACTGTTCGGCGAAACAACAGCAGTCAAACCATTTTCAAGTCCAACAATTTCTATAATTTCATTGGCTAACGTCACACTGCCTTCAATAGGTGAAACACCTGCTTGTACTAAAACCGTTTGCTCTCCAATAATAGAAACACCTTCAGGTAACACCAGCGACAATCTTGTTGTGATGTCATCTTGAGCGCTTTGTAAATCAAGCGGTTGTGTTTCAATCACGCCCGGCAAATTACTAACAAGGTCTGGGTTAGTAGAAAAAACAGTGATGACCGGCGGAAAGACAGATAAATCCGTCAGGCGGTATCCACTTGCCACACGCCCAACAATGGTTATCTTAACTGCTACATCACGATACCCACCTTGCTGACTGACCGGCAAAAGCACATTGACTGAACTTGGGCTTACATTCAAACCCTCAATGATTTGACCATCTACATCTAACAACTCAATAGTTGAGACTTGGTCAAGATTTTCGCGAATACCATTTACATCCACAGAGGCTCTGGCACGGACTACTTGTTCAACCTTAGATTGTGGACCAGATACCGTCACTTGAACTGTTTCTAAATTCGCCTCTCCAATTTGATAGCCAACTGCTACTTCACCTACGAGATTTAAATCAACCTCTAAAATTTTTCTTTCCAGTGGTTCTAAGTTGAAAGTTACAGCACTCGGTGTGACGGTAATAATTTGCACCGGGCGAGCATTGATTTGAATTTGTAACTCAGATGTATGTTCACCCGCACTTAAAGTTGAAAAATCTAAAATTGCACTTACCAATTGCGGATTTGCCTCAAGCAATTCCCAAACCGAACGTGGCGCACGTAAAGTAATTTCTACTTGTTCTGGAATCGTACTCCCTAAAACAAGGTCTGAAGATTGACCAATTTTTTGAATCGTGACAGGGTACGGAAGTTTGCGTGTTTCATCTGGGTCTGCAGAAGTGACGGCAGAAATCCACACAGCAATGGATAATGCAAGCGCCCATAAAAATGTTTTGTAGTTATTAATAATCCAACGTAACATTATTTTTCTTCTTTTCGTTTTGTAAAACTAGCCAAGAGTTTCCCAAATAATGATGGTTGATAATCTTTGCCGTTTGGTCTAAAGAAAGCAGTCAGAATATTTTCTAAACGTTCAGGGTCTAAGCGGCGTAACATTCTACCGGAATGTGCAATAGAGATTGCGCCAGTCTCTTCGGATACGACCAATGCAATTGCATCACTATTTTCAGAAGTTCCTAAGGCGGCTCGATGACGTAATCCCATTTGACGTTCAGGCGTGCGATTCAAAATTCCGCTAGCAGATAAAGGTAAGACACATGCCGCCGCTGTAACTTTTGAGTTGACGATAATCACGCCACCATCATGTAACGGTGTGTTTGGATAAAAAATTTGTAACAATAATTCAGGCGTCACTTTGGCATTTAGTTGCACGCCAGTTTGTGAAAATTCTTCGAGATTATCTAAACGTTGTAACACAATCAATGCACCATGTTGGCGAGCGGATAATCTGGTGGTGGCTGTGACGACTGCGCGAATAGTATCTTCTATCCCTGTAGAGTCTGTTGAGGAAATAGAAACAAAATTCCCCGCGCGTCCGAGGCGTTCTAATGTCCGCCGAATCTCTGGGGCAAATATCACCGGTAAGGCGAGGAGTAATGCTGGCAATGAGTTTTGAGCAATCCACGAGAATGCGGGTAAATCAACGAGGCTGGTTAAGAGAATTAATGCAACCACAAGCAAAATCATGCCGCGTAGTAGTGCCATGGCTTGTGTATCTCTTAATGTATAAAGCAAGGCAAAGAAAATCAGCGTGACGAGCAAAATGTCTAACATGCTCAACCAGCTGATGCGTTGAAATATAAAAAAGAGATTGTTTAGAAAATCAGTCACGATATATTCGGGCTAGTTATAACAGTTACAGATTAACCCCAGTTAACTATTACAAAAGCCCAACCTTAAGAAAATTTTGTCACATTAGGTGACGTGTTAAATTGGTCGTAAAACTCTATCTTGTCTTAATTGTTTGAAGAACAAACCACTTCCAGCAGATGTAGATTCGATGGCGGCATCTTGCCAGGCTTGCACACCTAATGTTTCCGGTGTACGTTTTTCATAACCCAATTTTTGCCAAACAGTTTCTTGATTTGCAAGTTCGTTCAATGCAAAAATTAAGGAGGCTTCACTTTGCAATTCAGCAGATGCTTTTTCAACACCTTCAATTAAAACTTCGAGCGCTTTGGCGGTGTCAATATTTTCTTCTAAGAAAATATCACTTGTGCGGGTGACTAAGTTTTCTACTTGCCAACCTGCCACTCCTGCCATTTGGTCACCGATTTGTAAAAGCATATAAGCTTTTTCGCCAAACGATTCCATTACATCATCAACAGACATACTTCTTTTGCCTTTACTTAAACGCGTAATTAATTCAGCAATTACAGAAGCGTGTTTGGGTTTGCCACGTACTACTGTAAAGTCACCAGTTAATTCTTTGGCAACTTTTACCGGTTTCATTTTTTGAACCGTGTCATCACTGGCATCTTTTTCTTTTGCGCCGGGGATAATTTGCTTCCACGCTTCGCTCACTTGTTTCCACAAATCATCATACGAACCAGTATTGGTGATGACCATATTTGCGACAGTCACTTTTTGACTTTGTGGCGATTGCGAATGGATTCTTTCCAAAGCCTGCTCACGAGATAAACCACGCTTCTTTATCAAACGTTCAACCTGCGTCTCCTCTGGAGCATTTGTCACCCAGATAGAATCGCACACATTTCTTAAATCGCCCTCCAAAAGTTTAATGGCTTCAATCACAATCACGGATTGGGTTGCACGTTTCACCAAAATATCTGCCGCCTGACGAACCAATGGATGCACAATATCTTCTAATTGGCGCATCGCTTCAGGGTCACTGAAAACTAAATTGCCAAGTTTGGCGCGGTCAATTTCGTTATCTTTGTTTAAGATCCACTTGCCGAATTTATCAATTACTTGTTGATAACCCGGCGCGCCTTTGGCATAGACGCGATGCGTCAAAGCATCTGCATCAATAGTGTATGCGCCTAAATGTTCCAACATGCGACGCACCACACTTTTTCCGGTGGCGATGTTTCCAGTGAGACCAATGACGAATTTTCCAGGTATGCTACTCAAGGGGGGTCCTTATATTTCTTCCTATTTTATCAAACTAAATAAGGATTTCACAGTCTAAAGCCCAAAACAAAACTGAAAACTGCAACATTTTAGGAGAATAACTTGCACTTTCCCCTTTACGAGTGTATTATCAACTCACCTCAGGTTGGTTGGGCAATCGCGGTTCTGCGTTGACGGAATCGAGGAAAGTCCGCACTCCTATAGAGCACGGCGTCGGATAGCATCCGGGGCGGGTACAACCTGCCGGATAAGGGCCACAGAAACAAACAGCATTCTTCGGGATGTGATGGTGAAAAGGTGGTGTAAGAGACCACCAGCGCGCACAGCAATGTGTGTGGCTAGGTAACCCCCGCCGGGAGCAAGGCCAAGCAGGAGCAAGTTCGTCTGTGGACGATGGGAAGCGGCTCGTTTCCATACGTACCACTTCCAAGCGTGGGAGTGGTCAGCTCCGGGTAGGCTGCATTGAGCGATGTGGCGACACGTCGCCCAGAGAGATGATTGCACAGATGACGCGAGTCATTGGACAGAATGCGGCTTATAGACCAGCCTGAGGTGGTTTATCTCATTATTATTTATAAAAAAGAAAATGCTTTATAAATTGGACAGAACCCCACATGGGGGCGCGTTGCGTTTATAGATCAGCCTGAGATGGTTTTGTTTAGTTGGTTAGTTATTAGTTTGATAGTTGAAGTTGTAGGTCACGCTTGTAGCGTGACCTTTATTTTTTATCCAAAATTAACCACGGGCAATTCTTCAAATGCCGGTTTGGCAAATAAATATCCCTGAAACAGAGTCACGCCTAAATCTTGTAATGAAGCGAACTCATCTTTTGTTTCAATTCCTTCAGCAATGATTCTTATATCCAATTCACGGCAGACTTGAATAATGCTGTTGACAATCGTGTGTTTGATACGGTCTTTATCAATGTTGCGAGTCAATGCCATATCTAACTTGACATAATTGGGTTGAAATTTTGCCAATAAATTCAAACCTGAATATCCCGCACCAAAATCATCAATGGCAGTTAAGAATCCGCGATGTTTATATTCTTTCATAATGGCATCTAGGTGCAAAGGGTCACTCACTTTTTCACCTTCTGTCACTTCAAAAATAATTTTCTCAACAGGAAAATGATATTCTTTCGCGGCTTGTAACGTTGTGCGAATACAGGTTTCAGGTTGATAAACTGCGTTTGGTAAAAAATTGATATTCAAAAAAGATTGCATTTCAAGTTCAGAAGCCGTTTTGATGGCTTTCACGCGACAGGCTTGGTCAAAACGATAACGATTATGTTCATGCACTTGTGAAAGTATCGAACTCGCGGGTTCGTTGTTTGGTCCGCGCACGAGTGCTTCGTAAGAAAAAATAGTTTTATAGGTTGTATCAATAATCGGCTGAAACGCCATACTAAAATCAAAGCCGAGCCCGGCACCTGCCGCACACTCAGCACACGAAAGAGGAAAATAACCAGAGGACATGCCTAGATTTTAATAGAATATTTTTGAAATTGAAAAGGTTTGATTAAAGAATTTTTATTTTATAATCACATACTCTATGCAAATTCATCCACGTCTTGTTGCAATCCATCAACGAGTCAGCCAAAAACCTTTACAAAATATCTCAATTGCTGTTGGCGAACTTGTCCCATTCGATGAGTCTAATCTTCGTGCACAATGGCATGAACTTGTAAAAAATACTTCGCTTGAACAAACGCCATTAACCATTCGCATCATCCCTGCTGAACAACAATGTATGGTTTGCTTTCTAAAATATCATCCTGTTGAAAAAGAGACTGCTTGCCCGCAATGTAAAAGCGTTGGCGCGAAAATTATTTCAGGTGAGGAATTTTATCTTGATGAAAAATAAAATCTTTTTGATTTTCTTAACGTTCAGCCTTTATGCCTGTAACTTACCCGCTTCGACTCCTACGCCAGACCTGCTTGCTACACTTTCGGCATCTACTCCCATTCCAGCGGATTCAAACCCACTGCCGACGATTCCAGTATCCTCAAACGGCGAACCGATTGGAAAAATTGCCTACACTTGTCAAATTTTCAAAGCACAAGCCAGCAATCAGATTTGCATTATCAATGCTGATGGAAGCGGATTTAGAAGATTAACGGTTGACAATACAAAGCAACATTACTATCCATCCGTTGCACCAGATGGATTAAGTGTTGTCTATGCCGCGTTTCGTGAACCAAATATTTATGAAATTTATGAAGTCAATATTGCCAGTGGAGTCATTACTCAGCTAACAGATAGACTTGGCAATTTAAACAGCCCAGAAATTTCACCGAATGGAAACACAATTGTTTTTAAACTTTCAACACCGAGTGCAAATCAATTGTGGTTGATGAATCGCGATGGCACAAATCCACGACAAATTCCAAATGTCACAGGTTGGGACCCGACTTGGTCACCGGATGGAAACAAAATATTATTTGCATCAGATATGAACGAAGCAATACAACTTTATACAGTCAATGTAGACGGTAGTGAACTGTTGAAAATCAGCAACCTGCCAGCCATCAGAGGAAGAAGCGATTGGTCACCAGATAGCAGTTTCATCGTCACATATTCTGGTCAGCCATGGAATCGTGATGTCTATATCATGAATGCAGATGGAACGAATACAAGAATGTTGAGTCCAACGGGAGGCAATTCACAAGGACCAAGTATTTCGCCAGATGGTGGGTGGGTAGCCTTTACTTCCTATTTTGACCAATACCGTGTAGACAATGGCTGTGAAATCTATATAATGAGAGTGGATGGCACGGATGTGCGCCGACTAACAAATAATGATTATTGTGATTATCAACCCCGTTGGGGTCCGTGATATTTTGTAGAGGCGAGGTAAGTGCCACGCAGTGGTATATCTCGCCCAAAAGGAGAACAACATGGAAGTTAAAGGAAAAGTTGTCATTGTCACTGGAGCATCATCAGGGATTGGTGAAGCGACTGCTCGTGAATTTGGAAAAGAAGGTGCAAAAGTTGTTCTCGCCTCACGGCGTGTTGATAAATTACAAACGCTGGCTGAAGAAATAAATAAAATGGGAACTGAAGCCTTAGTTGTTCAAGCGGATTTATCTAAACTCGAAGATATTCAAAAATTAGTTGCAGAAACACTTGCAAAATTTAATCGCATTGATATTTTGGTAAATAATGCAGGCTTCGGACGTTTAGATTGGTTGGAGAACTTAGACCCCGTCAAAGATATTCAAGCACAAATTGATGTAAATGTAATGGGTGTGATTCAAACCACGCGACAAGTGTTGCCAGTGATGATTAAACAACGAAGCGGAAGCATTATCAATATGTGTTCGATGGCTGGCTTGGTGGCGACTCCCACTTATACAATTTATGCCGCATCCAAACATGCTGTGCATGGATTTTCCGAAGCCTTACGCCGTGAAGTCAAACCTTGGGGCATTGATGTTTCATTGATTTATCCCGGTGGTGTGGTGACAGAATTTACGCAACATGCAGGCATCAAACGAAAGACGAATGCAAAGACTCCAAACTTTATGTTGTTAACTGCTGAACAAGTTGCACAAGCCGTTGTGAAGTTAGTTCATAAACCACGCCGCATGTGGATTATTCCATGGTTATGGGGTGTGAGTGTGTTTATGAATCGCTTTTTCCCCGGGCTGGTGGATAATACGACTATTAATCGTTTTACGATTCCTGAACGAGAAGATGAGTTGAAGAAAATGTGATGTCTTTGTGAGGAGGGTGTTCTTCTCGGCGAAGCAATCTCAAAATTAATTAGAAGATTGCTTCACTTGTGGTCTCGATACGTTGCTTCGCAACTACTCGACCAACAAGCTCGCAATGACAAGTTAACTCTTCTTCAAATCCTTCAAATTCAACTGATAACTCACACGCCCATTAAATTCATTTAATTCATACGTAAATAAAATATCAACGCGTGCAGGTATATTTTTGTGCCAATCGCCCAAACGAAAACCAATCGCATCATGCGTCAAACCTTTTTCATCTTCAAGTGATAACTTGAGATGTTTACCTTCCGCGCCGACTGTGCGCGAATTTTTCACTTTGACATTTCTTGCAACAAAACTAGGTTCACGATTTCCATAACCAGTCGGTTCGAGATAACGTAAACATTTTTCATATAACTCAGGACGGATTTCACTCAACGACACTTCCGCATCAGCCGTAAGGGTGGGCTTGAGTTCTGTGCCTGATAGTTTTTCTTCGGCGACGGATTTCAAACGCAATACTAATTCTGCTAAATTTTCATTCTTAACTGTAAAACCTGCTGCGGCGGCATGACCTCCATGACGGACAAGTAAATCTGCACATTGGTCGAGAGCATCGGTGATGTGAAATTCTGGAATTGAACGGCATGAGCCACGCGTCTCTTCTTCACCTTTAGAAGCAACAACTGCCGGGCGATAATATTTTTCAGTCAGACGAGAAGCGGCGAGACCGATGACTCCTGAATTAAAACTTTCGTCTACTGCAAAAAGTAAATGCGAATCTTTATCTTGACTCGTTGCAATTTCTTCGGCGCGCGTTTGCATGTCACGCGTAATGCGTTGACGTTCTCGATTTTGCATTTCTAATTGCTGAGCCAATTCACCTGCTTTGAAAACATCGGTTGTAGTCAATAGCTCAAAAGAGGCGAGTGCTTCTTTTAATCTACCCGATGCATTCAAGCGTGGACCTAAACGAAAGCCGATATCCATGGCGGTGATTTTTGGAACTGATAATTCTGAAACGCCAGCGAGTGAAAACAAACCTTGTCTCGTCGTCTGCCGCATTTGACGAAGCCCGCGCTTCACTAACACGCGATTTTCACCGACCAAGGGAGCCAAATCCGCGACGGTTCCAAGTGCGACCAAATCAAGTAACCAATCTAAATCATTCATCATCGGATTTTGCACGCTGAATAGTGCTTCGGCAATTTTGTAGGCAATGCCTACGCCTGCTAAATCTTTGTCAGGATAAATATCTCCATGTTGTTTGGGATTGATAACCGCAAACGCTTCTGGTAAGTTTTCGCCGTCAGGGTGGTGATGGTCACTGATAATTAAATCTAGTCCAATGTTCTTTGCATGCAATGCTTCACTCGGTGAACGAATTCCACAATCTACACTAATAACTAACTTTATGCCGCGTGATTTCAAATCATCTAATGCGTTGGGATTTAATCCATAGCCTTCTTCAAAACGATTTGGAATATAACTTTCAACATTTGCATCTAATCTTCTCAATGCATCTACCAACAAAGCCGTAGCCGTAACTCCATCTACGTCATAGTCACCATAAATGGCAATGGGTTCATTATTTTTGATTGCGAATTGAATCCTATCAATCGCTTTTTCCATTCCAGTCATTTGAAATGGATTGGTATCAATGTTTGGTTTTCCATTTAAGAAATTTTTTGATTCTTCATACGTTGCGAATCCGCGATTGAAAAGAATCTGCCGCAAGATGGGAGGAAATTTTTCAAGTGCTGAATCAGCTTCCCCCGTAATGTGAGGCGGGATAATCCAGCGTTTGTCTCTGGTGATTTCAATGGTCATAACTTTGTGAGTATAAACTATAATAGATAGAACGGAGTCGACATGAAGCCACTTGCATCAGATGAAAAACTTGCGACGGTGATGGTGTATACACATCACATGTTTGTGCGCGGAGAAATTGTTGTAAAAGAAAATGTGCGCGCGAGCATTTGGTTGCGGACTCAAAATCAATTAAATTATATTCATTTGCAAAAACCAAATGTGTTGTTGTTTGCGGGTGCACAACCAAAATCATTTTCTTATAACGAAATGTTTGTATCTATCAAAGAAGTGATTGCATTTCATGTTGCCCCGCCCGGTGAAGAACCTGCTGATTTTGAAACCAGCGAATTAAATCGTGTGATGCAATTTGTAGATGTTTTATTGGGGTCATTTACGATGAAGGGGAAAATCCGCATCTCGACTCAAAGCGACCTGGCTACTAACCTCGACATTTCTCACGCGACATGGATGTCAGTTTATGATGCAGACGTGAGCAATTTATATTTGCCGCAATTCAATATGCATGTGCCAATGTTGTTAGTGAACCCCAGTGAAGTTAGTTTTGGAATTGGGTGAAGAGCATATCCACAGAGAACACAGAGTTCTCAGAGAAAAAATCTCAAAGCTCTCTGTAACCTCTGTGGCTAAGAATGTTTATGGACTTTTCATTAACCACTCCCGCATTATTATTCCCGACAGTTTCATTATTATTGCTCGCCTACACCAATCGCTTCTTGACTCTCGCCACAATCATCCGCAATTTACATAATCAATATCATAAAAGTCAAGACGAAACTTTGCTTCCACAAATTGATAACTTGCGCCAGCGCGTGTATTTGATTAAGAATATGCAAATCTTTGGTGTGTTGAGTTTGTTATTATGCGTAATGAGCATGTTTGCTTTGTTCGCAGGTTGGAATTTGACAGGTCAATGGATTTTTGCAATTGCATTAATTTTGATGATGATTTCACTTGCTATTTCATTAAGAGAATTACAAATTTCATCTGTGGCATTGGATTTGTTACTAACTGATTTAGAAGAACACGAAAAAACGACCTAGGAGGTTTGTATGAAAGCGTGGATAAAAGCGGGAATCATTGTGGGAATTTTGCAAATCGTATTCACATTGCCTGCCTTTACTATTTTCTTCTTGCCAATTGAAATTGGGGTGATTATCAGTTACATTGCTTGTTTTATTTTCTTATTCCTTTATCCTTTGCCCGGCATACTAGACGTACACTGGACTGCTGAGCCACGTCCGCAAAATGAGATTTTAAAATCTGGTGCATTATCAGGTTTTTTGGCTTCAAGCATTGACGGGGTGATAACGTTCTTATTAATTTTGCTGGTTTCTGTCACAGGCTGCATGGAGTCATACTTATATGAAGCCATCCCAGCCGAAATGGAAGCCTTAAGCCAAGCAGGTTTTGGTCCGATGTTCTTCATTGTTTTGACATTGATTCAAACTTGTATTGCTTTAATTTTTCACATTCTCACAGGTGTTATCCTCAGCCCAGTGGGTGGATTGATTTATGCAAATATCAAGAATAAAAGAGTGGAATTAAAGAAGGAGAAACAATGATGGAAGATAATGAAAACCGAGAAAATGAAAATCGAGAAGATGAAGAATTAGATATAGAACTCACCTTACAACATTTGCTTGCATATTCTTCAGATCCCGATTTGAAAAAAAGAGTGGTTGAAAAAATCTCTAAAAACACTAATTTGCCTCCAGAAAAAATAGAGGAGTCTCTTCAGGTATTGCTCAAGATTTTAATGAATATGTCTCGTTCAAATTAAAGTTTTCGAGATGATTTATGAAAACAAAAACATTTCCCAAAGCCACACTTGAAAAGATTCAAAAAGAAAGAATGCTCGGAATTCGGGTTGGCACAAATTCAGAGCATAAAATTATCGGTATATGGGTTGTGACTGTAAACGGAAGAGTCTTTGTGCGCTCATGGACTCGAAAGCCACGCAGTTGGTGGCGGACGTTTCTCGAAGACCCAAATGGCACGATTTATGTGGCAGGCTCAAAGCGTGGAATCAAAGTCCGTGCTAAGCAAGTGAAAGATAACGCATTGAATGATTTGGTTACGAAGGCGTATAAAGAAAAATACAATAAACCCGGTGATTTACATTATGTGGCGGAGAAGAGTCCAAGAGAGACTACGACAGAGTTGGTGGTGATTTAAGTAATCTAATAGTAAAAAATATTAAAATATGCTAGATTAAATTTTATACTGGAGGTAAATTATGCCTAAAAGAGATGATTTTTCTTACCAAGAGATATATGAAGAAGTAGGAAGAACTTATAGATACTTCCTAAGTTG
>ERZ761602.289-NODE-289-length-117233-cov-7.719879_pt1 | contig 117233 bp, 103 predicted proteins | sample MGYA00512165_ERZ761602 | MGnify/ENA primary metagenome ERZ761602 (study PRJEB28899, sample SAMN02445085) | bioreactor sludge metagenome | biome: EBPR sludge; isolation source: Thorneside wastewater treatment plant | place: Australia: Brisbane, Thorneside...
TGGGGCCGTTGCGACGGCCTCGCCATCATCACAACGGACATACAGCGTGGCGCGGTTGGAGACCAAGGGCGATCTGGCTTCGCTGGAAGTCTGAAGCCAGGCGGCTATTCGTTGCATGGGGCCGTTGCGACGGCCTCGCCATCATCACAACGGACATACAGCGTGGCGCGGCTGGAGACCAAGGGCGATCTGGCCTCGCTGGAAGTCTGACGCCGGCATTCGGCCGGGAGCAGCGGCAACATGGGTTCCGGCTTTCGCCGGGACGACGGGGCATTGGATCGTCGTCCCAGTGGAAACTGGAATCCATTCGTTCCTCGCTTGCACACGCCTCCGCCTCGCCCTCACCCTCGCGCCGCTTCGCACCTGTTTCTGCGCTTGCAGTCGAACTGGCGCCGTCATGGAACCCCGCACCACGCGCTACGGTTGAACGAGTCGTTCACCCCTGCGATGCGATATATCGGGCATGGCGAACGCACCGGGACCCGGCTCCCATCCCTACACCTTCGGCATCGAGGAGGAATATTTCCTCGTGCGCCGCAACGGCCGGCGGCTGCGGCACATGCCGCGGCGGTTCTTCGACGAATGCCGGCAGGTGCTGGGCGAGCGCTTCGGCAGCGAGATGCTGCAGACCCAAGTCGAAGTGCGGACCGACGTGCACGACGACCCGGCGCGGGCGCGGGCGGACCTGCACGGCCTGCGCACCGGCGTGGCGACGGTCGCGCGGCGGCACGGGCTGGCGATCTTCTCGGCGGGCACGCATCCGTCGGCGCAGTGGCGCGAGCAGCGCGGCACCGACAAGCCGCGCTACGACCGGGTGATCCGCGCGCTGCAACTGCCGGGCCGGCGCAACCTGCTGTGCGGGCTGCACGTGCACGTGCAGCCCGCGCACACGGACGGGCGCGTACCGCTGATGGCGCGCCTGCAACCGTTCCTGCCGCTGCTGCTGGCGTTGAGCACGTCGTCGCCGTTCTGGGTGGGGCATCCGACCGGCCTGATGGGATACCGGCAGACGGCCTACCAGGAAATCCCGCGCACCGGCCTGCCACCGCTGTTCCGCGACCGCGCGGAATACGAGCGGTACGTGCACCGCTTGGTCGTCAGTGGGGCGATCGAGGACACCAGCCACCTGTGGTGGGCGATGCGTCCTTCGCACGCCTTCCCCACGCTGGAACTGCGCGTGCCCGACGCCTGCACCGACCTGCGCGACGCGCTCGCCATCGCCCAGCTATTCCGCTGCCTGGTACGCCACCTGGAGCGCCGGCCGGCGCTGCACGCCTCGCTGGGCAGCGCGGACCAGGCGGTGGTCGCCGAGAACCTATGGCGGGCGCAGCGCCACGGCTTCGACGCCGGCCTGATCGACCTGGGCAGCCAGCGCCTGGTGCCGGTGAAGGAAATGCTGCACAACACCGTGGACGCGTTGCAGCCGGACATCGACGCCTTGCACGGCGCGCAGGACATCGAACGCATCTGGGCCATCGTGGCCGGTGGCAGCAGCGCGCACCGGCAATTGCGCATCTACGACGAGCAGCGCCGGGACGGCTGGACGCGCGAACAGGCGTTGCAGGCCGTCATCGCATGGCTGGCCGAGGCCAGCGTGCCGGCGTGAACCGCCTCAGCGCCTGACCGGTGCGCGCGACACCATGAACACGCCGGCCATCACCAGCACGGTGCCGGCGACCTGCCACGGCCCCATCGGCTCGCTCAGCAGCAACAGGCTGAGCACGATGGTCGAGACCGGACCGAGCATGCCCACCTGCGCCGCCAGCGCCGACCCGATGCGCGCCACCGCCATCATCACCGCCAGCACGGGCAGCACCGTGCACAACGTGCCGTTGAGCAGCGACAGCGCGTGCACCTGCCACGGCAGGTCCAGCGCCGACAACGGCCGCAGCAGCGCGAACTGCAACAGGCACAGCACGCTGGCCACGCTGCTGGCGTAGGCGGTCAGCCGCACCGCGCCCACGCGCGCCACCAGTTCGCCGCTGCCGACCAGGTACAGCGCATAGGACAGCGCGCTGCCGAACACCAGCACGCTGCCCAGCGCGATGTCGCTGCCGCCCATCCGCAGGTCGTGGCCGAACGCCAGCGCCACGCCCGCGTAGCTGACCAGCAGCGCCAGCGCCTGCCGGCCGGAGATGCGCTTGCCCAGGGCGAGCCAGCCGATCAGCGCCACCAGCGTGGGCGTGAGATAGAGGATCAGTCGTTCCAGCGTGGCGGTGATGTAGGCCAGCCCGGCGAAGTCGAGGAAGCTGGCCAGGTAATAGCCCAGGAATCCCAGCGCGCCGATCCGCACGCGGTCCGCCGCCGCCAGCGGCGGCGCCCGGCGCGAGGCCCACACGCCCATCAACAGGAAGAACGGGAACGCCACCAGCATGCGCAGCGCCAGCAGGGTGACCGCATCCACGCCGTAGCGGTAGCCCAGCTTGACGATGATGGCCTTGCCCGAGAACGCGATCGCGCCCAGCGCCGCCAGCAACAGTCCGGTCCGGTTGACCGCGGCCAGGGGCGCGGCGGGCGCCGGGCTCTGCGGCGCCTGTGCCGGCGCCACATCCAGCGGCTGCGCCAGTTCGTCCTCCTGCCCCGCGCCGCTCACCGCAGCGCGCACTCCAGCAGCCGCCGGATCAGTGCCTGGGTCGGTGCGGCGCGCTCGGGCAGGTAGTCGAAGCTGTCCTCGTCCATGTAGCTCGACTGCGCCAGTTCCAGTTGCACGGCCTGCACGCCGTTGTCCAGGTCGCTGTAGTGGCGGGTGATGTAGCCGCCGCGGAAGCGCCCGTTGGCGACGAAGCTGTAGTGGTCCTGCGCCTGCAGCGTCTCCATCAGCGCCCGCTCCAGCGCTGGCGTGCAACTGGCGCCGCCGGCGGTGCCCAGGTTGAAGTCGGGCAGCCGGCCCTCGAACAGGAACGGCACTTCGCCGCGGATCGAATGCCCTTCCCACAGCACCGCGCGCCCGTGCAGGGCGCGGATGCGCGCCAGTTCGTCCCGCAGCGCGCGGTGGTAGGGGCGCCAGTAGCGCTCCACGCGCGCGGCGACCTCGGTTTCCGTCGGCGCCTGGCCCGGCAGGTACACCGGTTCGCCGCTGAACTGCACCAGCGGGCACAGCCCGGTGGTGTTCTGGCCGGGGTACAGCGATACGTCGTCCTCGGGGCGGTTCAGGTCCACCACGTAGCGCGAATACGCCGGCACGATGATCGAAGCGCCCAGTTCGCGGGCGAAACCGTACAGGCGCTCGACGTGCCAGTCGGTGTCCGGCACCCGCCGCGCGGCCGGCGCCAGTCGCGGCAGCAGGTCGTCGGGCAGGCGCGTGCCGTTGTGCGGCAGGCTGACGAACAGCGGCGTGGTGCCGCGGTGCAGCGTGTAGGTATCCATGCGGCCATTCTATCGCGGGCCCCGCCAGGCCCCGCGTCAACGCATCAGCACCAGTTCTTCCGCGCTGGTGGGATGAAGGGCGACGGTCCGGTGCAGGTCGTTCAGGGTCGCGCCCATCTTCAGCGCCACCGCGAAGCCCTGCAGCAGCTCGTCGGCGCCTTCGCCCAGCACGTGGATGCCGACCACGCGCTGCGCCGGACCCGCGCACACCAGCTTGAACAGGCTGCGCTGCGGCGATTCGGCCAGCGCGTACAGCATGGGCCGGAAGCGCGTCGTCAGCACGCGCACCTCGTCGCCGTAACGCGCGCGCGCCTCGGCCTCGGTCAGCCCCACCCTGCCCAGCGGCGGGTGCGAGAACACCACGGTGGGGATGTCCGCGTAGTCCAGCCGGGCCTCGGCATCGCCGCCGAACACGCGGTCCATCAGCCGCCGCGCCGCCGCGATCGCCACCGGCGTCAGCGCCGCACGGCCGGTCACGTCGCCAACGGCATGGATGCCGTCCACGTTGGTGTCCTGGAACGCGTCCACCTGCACGTAGCCGCGCGCGTCCAGGCGGACGCCGGCCGCTTCCAGCCCCAGGTCCTGCGTGTTGGGCGCGCGGCCGGTGGCGAACAGCAGTGCGTCGAAGCGGCCGCTGTGCGTGCCGTCCACCGCGCGCGCCACCACGCCGCCGGCCGCGGCCGGTTCCAGCGCCGCCAGCGCATGGCCGAAATGCACGTGCACGCCGTGCTGGCGCATGTCGGCAAGCAGGTCGCCGGTGAGTTCGGGGTCGAAGCCGTCGAGCAGCCGCGGCCCGCGCACGAACATCTCCACCTGGCTGCCCAGCGCCTGCAGCACGCCGGCCAGTTCCACCGCCACGTAGCCGCCGCCGACGATGGCCACCCGCGCGGGCGCGGCGTCGTAATGGAAGAAGTCGTCCGACACGCCGCCCAGTTCCGCGCCCGGGATGTCCGGGCAGCGCGGATGCGTACCGGTGGCGATGAGGATGTGCCGGGCCTTCAGCCGCGTGTCCTCGCCGGCGATCACGGTCTGCGCATCGGCCAGCCGGCCGCGGCAGGGCATCCAGACCACGCCACTCTCGTCCAGCCGCGTGCGGTAGCCGGCATGGATGCCGGCGATGTAGCGCTGGCGCTGGACGACGAATTCGCGCCAGTCCAGCGCCGGCGGCGCCACGTCGAAGCCCAGTTGCGCCGCCAGCGCGGTCTTGTGCGCCAGGTCCGCGGCCAACCACATCGCCTTCTTCGGCACGCAGCCGACGTTGACGCAGGTGCCGCCCAGTTCGCCGGGTTCGAGCAGGGCGACCTTCGCGCCCAGCGCCGCCGCGCGCGAGGCCCCGGCCAGGCCGCCGGAACCGCCGCCGATGACGATCAGGTCGAAGGTGTCCGCCTTCATGCGAAGCGCTCCGGTCGGTAGGGCGTGGGGTCGAAGGCCGGCGCGCGGCCGGTCAGCAGGTCGGCCATCAACCGGCCGGTCGCAGCGCTCATGCTGATGCCCAGCATGCCGTGCCCGGCCGCCAGCCAGGTGCGGCGGCGGCCCGGCGCGCGGCCCAGCAGCGGCAGGTCGTCCCAGGTCATCGGCCGCCAGCCGTACCACCGTTCCTGCACCGTCGCGCCCACCGGTTCGCGCAGGAATTCGCGCGCGCCGCGTTCCAGCGCCGCCAGGCGGGTGGCGTTGAGGGTGCCGTCGTAGCCGGAGAACTCCATGGTGCTGCCCAGCCGGAAACCGCTGTCCCACGCGGTCACGCAGACCGAGCGATCCTTCAGCACCATCGCGTGCCGCGGCACCAGCGCCGGCCGCGAATAGGTGATCGAATAGCCCTTGCCGGGCTGGATCGGCGCGCGCACCCGCAGCGCGCGCGCGAACGCCGGCGTCCACGCGCCCAGCGCGACCACCGCCTCGCGCCCGTGGCGCGGACCCAGCGACGTGTCCAGCCGCACGCCGTCGCCGGCTTCGTCCAGGCCGTCGACGCGGCACCCCTCCTCGATCGTGCCGCCCCTGGCGCGCACCACGCGCGCGAGTTCGGCCACGTAGCGGTCCGGCCGCAGCCGCGCATCGCCGGGGAAACGGATCGCGCCGGCCACGCCGGGCAGCATCGCCGGCTCCTCGCGCTCGTAGGCGGCGCCGTCGATGGCCTGGCTGTCGATGCCGAATCCGCGCAGCGCTTCGCATTCCTCGAGGTAGCGCCGGAACAGGCGCGGATCGCGGAACACGTAGTCCAGCCCTTCCTCGGCGAACTCGCAGTCCAGCGCATGCTCGTGCACCCAGTCGGCCAGGCGCGCACGCGAATCGTCCAGCAGCGCGGCCCGCGCCTGCGTGCTCCGGCGCCAGTCGCGCACGTTGCAGCGTGCGGCGAAGCGCAGCAGCCAGCGCCACAGCGCCGGGTCCACCCGCGGCTTCAGGTAGAGCGGCGCATCCGGCGTGAACATCCAGCGCAGCGCCTGCAGCGTCACTCCCGGCGCCGCCAGCGGCGGCGCATGGCTGGGCGTGATGGTGCCGCAGTTGCCGTGCGAGGCGCCGCTGCCGACCGTGCCGGCCTCCAGCACGCGCACGCCGCGGCCGGCTTCCAGCAGGGCCAGCGCCGTGGCCAGGCCGATCGCGCCGCCGCCGATCACCAGCACGTCGTCGCGTCGGGGATTCACGCGCAGGCCTCCATCGCGGTCACGCCGGCCGCAGGCGCATCGGCTGCGGCGCGAGGTAGGTCATCGACCGCCACGCCCATTCCATCGGCCCGAACCGGAACCGCGACAGCCACGCGCGGCTCGCCAGCGCCTGCAACGCGAACAGCGCCAGCGCGAACGGCACCTGCCAGGCGCGCGGCAACTGCCCGAACCAGCCCAGCCCGTAGCCGTAGAAGATCCAGGTGCACAGCAGCGACTGCGCCAGGTAGTTGGTCAGCGCCATCCGTCCCGCCGGCGCCAGCGCTCGCAGCGGGCGCTGCCACGCCGGCGATTGCAGCGCGCGCACGATCCAGGCCGCATAGCCCAGGCACATCAGCAGATTGGCGACCTGCTGCAAGGCGAACGCGGTGGACAGCCGCAGGTTGAAGGCGGCCATGTCCATCGTCGGCGCCAGCGCCACCGACCCCAGCATCGCCAGCAACCCCAGCGGCAGCGCCACCCAGCGCAGCAGCGCGTACAGCCGCGGGAATACACCCGGCGCGGCGATGGCGCCGCTGCGCACGAACCAGGCGCCCAGCAGGAACATGCCGCCCACGATGAAACCGAACATGGTGATGTTGCTCAGCCCCATGCCGGTGCTGCGCAGCCGTTGCAGGGTGGCGTCGGCGTAGCTGCCCGCACCGTAGGCCGTGCGCTCGGCTTCGATCATCGAATGCAGTTGCTCGCCGATCTGCGCCATCATCTTGTCCCAGCCGGCGGTGCCTTCCAGCATCGAGCCGACCGCGCCCATCAGGTACATGAAGGCGATCGGCGCGACGTAGGCCGCGAGACCCAGCCAGGGCAGCCAGCGGGGCGGCAGCGAGCGGAACGCCAGCAGCAGGAACGAGCACAGCGCGTACATCATCAGGATGTCGCCGGACCAGACGAAGATCGCGTGCACCGCGCCGATCGCCAGCAACACCAGCCCGCGCCGCCAGTACAGGCCGGCGAACGGCCGTCCCGCCCGCTCGGCGCGCTGCGACATCACCGCGAAGCCCATGCCGAACAGCAGCGAGAACAGGGTGTAGAACTTGCCCTGCACCAGGATGTAGATCAGCAGGTCGACGGTCCGGTCGATGCCGGTCAGCGCCGGGTCCAGGCCGGTGCCCGAGGCCAGCACCGGGCCGACGAAGGCTTCCATGTTCATCAGCAGGATGCCCAGCAGCGCGAACCCGCGCAGCACGTCCATCGCCTCGATGCGTTCGGCCGCCGCGATGGGCGCCAGATTCCCGGGGATCGCCGCCGTCATTCCGTTTCCCTTGGTGTCGGAACGGCGATTAGAACATGCGCAAGACCGCGCGCGCGGCGCGGGCGCGGTCCGCAAAAAGGAACGGCCCGCTGTCGCGGGCCATCCGGATGCGTCGCCTGGGCGGCACGGCTCAGTGGTGGTGGCCGCCGTCGCCGTGCACGTGGCCGTGCTCGATCTCCTCGGCGCTGGCTTCGCGCACTTCGACGATCTCCACGTCGAAGTGCAGATCCTTGCCGGCCATCGGGTGGTTGAGGTCCACGTCCACCACGCTCATGCCGACCTTCTGGATGGTCACCGCGCGCGGGCCGAAGTTGGTCTGCAGCACGACCTGCTGGCCCGGCACCAGGCGCTGGTTGCCGAAGTGCTTCTTGGGCACGCGCTGGCTCAGCCCGTCGCGGCGCTCGCCGTAGGCGTCGGCCGCGGCCACGTCCACGCCGAAGCTCTCGCCCGCCTCGCGCTCCTGCATGGCCGTCTCCAGGCCCGGGATGATGTTGCCGTGGCCGATCAGGATGGCGAGCGGCTCGCGGTCCCTGGAGCTCTCGATGGGCTCCTGGCCGACTTCGGACACGGTGTAGTGGAAACGGACGACGCTGTCTTTTGCGATTTTCATGCGGGACTCTGGGCGGGGCTGCCTCGGGGCAGGACGGTGGCGGCTTGTCGGCCGCCTGGGAATGCGGCGAAGATGCGCCGCGATGAAGGTCCGTCATTATCCCGGCTCGCCGGTGCCCGCGCCACTTCGCCGCCCGGGGCGCCTGCTGCTGTGCACGGCCGTGCTGGCGTTGGCCGGCTGCGCCGGCTCCAGTCCGCAGCAGGTGCGCAAGCCGGCGCCGCCGCCGCTGCGCGAATGGCCGGCGGTCGCGCCGGCCGATCCGGTCGCCGCCAACGCGGTGCTGATGCGTGCCCTGGGCCTGGTCGGCACGCCTTACCGCTACGGCGGCAACACTCCCGAGTCCGGCTTCGATTGCAGCGGCCTGGTGGCCTACGTCTATCGCGACGTGCTGGAACTGCGCCTGCCGCGGACCTCGCGGGAACTGGCGCGGGCGCAGGGGCCGAAGATCGCGCCGCGCCGGCTGGCGCCGGCCGACCTGGTGTTCTTCGGCAACGGCGGTGAGGTCAGCCACGTCGGCATCTACGTGGGCGAGGGGCGCTTCGTCCACGCCCCCAGCAGCGGCGGCACCGTCCGCCTGGACCACCTGGACGGCCATTACTGGCGCGATCATTACACCGGCGCCAAGCGGGTGCTTCATTAGCGGGATGTCACAACTGTGACGCCCAACCCTCACATTTAACGAACAAATAACGATTTTTGAACCAAATCGGGGCCATTGGCCGTCATCATCGCCCCCCGATATCCGCTACTCCCGCCCCGCGTGACGACCGACGACGACCTGCCAACAGGCCAGCCTGCCGCCACCCATCGCCCGGTGCGAGGGGCCGCCCGCTTCCTTCTCTCCCTGGCCCTGGCCGCCGCGGCCAGTGCCGCCTGTGCCCAGAACCAGCCCGCCGCGCCCGCCGAAGGCGCCGCCGCCACGCCTTCGCCCGACGCGGTCATCGTGCCTCCGGCACCGGCGGCCAAGTCCATGACCGCCAGCGTGCGCGAGAAGGCCGCCGAGGCCGCCACCGCCACCCTGTCGGCCCTGCTGCCCCGCCTCGCCGCCAGCGAGACCCTGCCGCTGGTGGACCGCTCGGCCATGGTCGCCGGCGACATCGGCAAGCTGCTGGCCGCCTACGACCTGAGCAAGGAAGGCGTGGTCTCCGAACAGGAACAACAGGGCGGCAAGGTGCAGGCTGTCCTGCAGCGCGCACTGGCCCTGATGGGCACGCCGTACCGCTGGGGCGGCACGTCGCCCGACAGCGGCTTCGATTGCAGCGGGCTGGTCGGCTACGTCTTCCGCACCGCGCTGGGCATCGAACTGCCGCGCGTCTCGCGCGACATGGTCGCCCAGGCCGACGCCGAACTGGTCAGCAACCGCGACGAGCTGCGCCAGGGCGACCTGGTCTTCTTCGGCCTCAAGGGCCGCATCAACCACGTGGGCATCTACGTGGGCGAAGGCCGCTTCCTGCATTCGCCCAGCCGCGGCAAGGACGTGCGGGTGGACAGCCTGATCACCGGCTACTGGGCCAACCGCTACATGAACGGGCGCCGCGTGGCGATGTGAAGCGCGGCCTGGTGCCGGATGGCGCCGCCGCTCCACGGATCGATTGCCGAAGGCCGCGCGACCAGCGCGGCCTTCTGCGTTTTCGGCCTTGCTGCTCGCCACGGGATACTGCCGGGGCACTGCCAAGGTTCCGCAGCCGACATGCACCGCATTGTCGAAGGGTTCTTCAAAGCGCGCGCACGTCCGCCGCACTAGCCGACCGCCCCATCCTCCAGTCCCACGTTGGTCGAAGCGGCTTCGTAGACTTCCCGGTCGAGCAGGCCGGTTTCCTTCGCCACCAGCACCGGCACCAGCATCTGGCCGGTCACGTTGGTCATGGTGCGCATCATGTCGAGGATGCGGTCGATCGCCACCAGCAGGCCGATGCCCTCCAGCGGCAGGTTGGCCGCGCTCAGCACCAGCGTGACCATCACCGTCGCCGTGCCCGGCACGCCGGCGGTGCCGAAGCTGCCCAGCACCGAGGCCAGCAGGATGACGAAGTACTGGTTCACCGACAGGTCCAGTCCGAAGTACTGCGCCACGAAGATCGACGTCAGCGCCGGGTAGATTGCGCCGCAGCCGTCCATCTTGATGCTGGCGCCCAGCGGCACCGCGAAGGCGGCGTAGTCCTTGTCCACGCCCAGATTGTGGGTGACGCTGCGGATCGCCGCCGGCATGGAAGCAAAGCTGGACGAACTGACGAACGCCACCTGCATGCCCGGCGCGGCGCCGCGGAAGAACTTCCACGGGTTCAGCCCGTGCGCCAGCAGCAGGCTGCCGTACACCACCACGATATGCAGCGCGCAGGCCAGGTACAGTGCGCCGATATAGCTGCCCAGCGGCAGCAGCTTCTCGAAGCCGTAGGCGCCCACCAGCGCGCCGATCAGGCCGAAGGTGCCCAGCGGCGTCATCTCCAGCACGAAGCGGGTGACCTGCACCATGGTGTCGCTGGCCTCGCCGGCCAGCTTGCGCAGGCCAGCGCTGCGCTCGCCCAGCTTGACCAGGGCGAAGCCGAGCAGGCCGGCGAAGAAGATCACCTGCAGGATCTTGCCTTCGGTCAGCGCCCTGAACGGATTGGCCGGCACGATGTCCAGCAGCACCTGCACCGGCGTGGGCACTTCGCGCACCTGGTAGTCCGGCGCCATCATCAGCCCGGTCAGCCCCTTGCCCGGCTGCACCACCCAGCCCACCGCCAGGCCCACGCACACCGCCAGCGCCGCCGTCACCGCGAACCACAGGAAGGTGCGCCCGCCCAGCGCCGCGACGGACTTCTGCCCATGCAGGCTGGACACCGCGTTGACCACGGCGAAGAACACCAGTGGCACCGCGATCATCTTGATCAGGGTCACGTACAGGTCGCCCAGCGGCTTGAGCCAGGTCTCCGCGGCCGGCCCCATCAGCCAGCCTGCGAGCGCGCCCAGCACGAAGCCGGCCACGACGCGCTGCCAGAACGGAATCTTCAACCAGGCCGACACCAGCTTCATCCAACGCGACTCGGGGAAACGGACGCGACACCTTAGCCCATGGCCCTCCACGGGGCGAGCTTGCGGGCGGAATGGCGGGTGTCATGAACAGGACACTGCACGGGCGGCATAATGGGACGACCATGACTCCCCCGTTCGCCATGTCCCTGCGCCCCTTCGCATCGCCCTTCGCCGGCCTCGCCCTGCTCACCTTCCTCGCCGGCTGCGCCAGCCTGCCGTCCGCCTCTTCCCCTGCCGTCGCCGTCGACGTGCCGCCCGTGGCGCACCCACAGGGCGAAACGCCGCAATGGTGGTACCGCAGCGGTGCGGCGAAGGCGGCCGCCAACGGCGCTATGAGCGGCAAGGCCAGGAACGTGATCGTCTTCCTCGGCGACGGCATGAGCCTGACCACGGTCGCCGCCGCACGCATCCTCGAAGGCCAGCGCAAGGGCACGCCGGGCGAAGAGAACCTGCTGAGCTGGGAGCGCTTCCCGCACACCGCCTTCAGCAAGACCTACAACACCGATTCGCAGACGCCGGATTCGGCCGGCACCATGACCGCGGTCGCCACCGGGGTGAAGACCCACATGGGCGCCATCGGCGTGTCCGCCGGGCGCAAGGGCGAATGCACCCCGGACGGCTCCAAGGACCTGCTGAGCTGGCTGACCCTGGCCGACAGCGCCGGCCTGGCCACCGGCATCGTCACCACCGCGCGCCTGACCCACGCCACCCCGGCGGCGACCTACGCGCACGCCTCGCATCGCGACTGGGAGAACGACACGGACCTGCCGGCCGAAGCCGTCGCCGCAGGCTGCACCGACATCGCCCGGCAACTGCTCGCCTCCGCGCGCTACGGGCGCGGCCCGACCGTCGCCCTGGCCGGCGGCCGCGGCGAATTCCTGCCCGCGGACGTACGCGACCCCGAATACGACGACAAGGTCGGCCAGCGCCTGGACGGCCGCAACCTGGTGGCCGAATGGCAGCAGGCCCATCCGCAGGGCGCCTACGTCTGGAACACGCGCCAGTTGCACGCCGCCGCCGGCGCGCCGCAACTGCTGGGCCTGTTCGAATACGACCACATGCAGTTCGAGCACGAGCGCCGCAAGGACGACGACGGCGAGCCCTCGCTGGCCGAACTGACCCGCACCGCCATCCGCACCCTGTCGCGCGATCCGGAAGGCTTCGTGCTGCTGGTGGAAGGCGCGCGCATCGACCACGCCAACCACTACGGCAACGCCTACCGCGCGCTCGACGAGACCATCGCCATGTCGCAGGCAGTGGAAGCGGCGCTGGAGGCCACCTCGCGCGAGGACACCCTGATCCTAGTCACCGCCGACCATTCGCATACGCTCAACTTCGTCGGCTACCCGGTGCGCGGCAATCCCATCCTGGGCAAGGTGCGCGGCCAGGGCGGCGAGGACGACACCCCCGGCAACCTGGCCCGCGACCAGACCGGCCACACCTTCACCACCCTCAGCTACGCCAACGGTCCCGGCTACACCGGCGCCAGCAATCGCCAGCCGGCCGGTCCCAAGCGGTTTCTCCACGCCCCCAGCAGCGTCGAACCCGCCGACGGCCGCCCCGACCTGGACCACGTGGACACCGAGCATCCGGACTACCTGCAGGAAGCTCTGGTGCCGCTGAAGTCCGAATCCCACGGCGGCGAAGACGTCGGCATCTGGGCCATCGGCCCCGGCAGCGAAGCCGTCCGCGGCACCGTCGAGCAGAACACCATCTACCACTTCATCGTCCAGGCCACGCCCAAGCTGCGCGCAAGACTCTGCACCGCCGGCACCTGCGACGCGAACGGCGTGCCGGTGGAACTGCCGAAACCGGCGGATTTCGAGAAAAAGTGATTCCGCCCACGGGGTTGCAGGTATCCCGCTCCTGCGGTCAGACGGGTGCCACAGCAACTTCCGGAACCGGTGATTGCGGCCGGATCTCCTGCACGACCCGCCCCTGCTCCATCACCAGCACGCGATCCGCACTGGCGATGGTTTCCGGACGATGGGCGACGATCACCTTGGTCAACTTCAGCGCCTTCACGGCATCGTTGACCAGCCGCTCCTTCATGACATCGAGGTGGCTGGTCGCTTCGTCCAGGAACAGCAGTTTCGGATTGCGATACAAAGCCCGCGCCAGGATCACGCGCTGCTTCTGCCCACCCGACAGCGAACTGCCCATGTCGCCGATCAGGCTGTGATAGCCCATCGGCATCGCGGCGATCTCGTCATGTACGGCAGCCAATCGCGCTGCGTGTTCGATACGTGCCTGGTCCATCTCCGGGTCGAAGAAGCTGATGTTGTCAGCCACGCTGCCGGCGAATAACTGGTCGTCCTGCATGACGGCACCGATGATCGTGCGGACATTGCGAGGGCCGATCTTGTGAAGGTCGTGCCCACCGACCCGGATACAACCCTGCGTGGGCGGCAGTAGACCCAGCAGCAGCTTGACCAGTGTGGTCTTGCCACAACCCGAGGCGCCGATGATCGCCACGGACTCCCCGGCCTCGATCGCGAAACTGCAGTCCTTCAGCACCCACTGCTCGCCCTCGCCGTAGCGGAAGGAAAGGTTCTCCACTTCGATCCATATGCTGGCCGGGGGTGGCGCCTCAGGCTGACCGGAGTACTCCTCCGGCGGCGTCAACACGATGTCGGCCAGTCGTTCGCCGTGCAGGCGCAGCATGCGGAACTCGATCCACTTGTCGATCAGCGCCGCCATGCGGCCAGCGAACTGGTCCTTGTAGGCCAGATAGGCGATCAGCATGCCGACCGAGAACACGTTCTGCAGCGCAAGCGTGGCGCCGATCCAGATCACGGCGATGCGTTCGATGCCGAACACCAGTTGGCTGGCACTGTTGAACCCCAACCCCATGCGCGCCAGTCGCACTTCCTGGTTGACGGTGTCGTGCATCAGGTTATCGTAGGTGCTGCGGCGTTGAGACTCCTCGCCCGCCACCTTCAGGCTCTGCATCCCGCGCAACGATTCCAACAGGTGCGTCTGCTGCTTGGCGCCCGCGATCAGTTGCTGCTCGGTACGATCGCGGACGGGTTGGTAGGCGATGGCACGGATGCCTAGGTACAGGACGACTGCCAGCAGCGTCACCAGCGCCAGCTTCCAGCTATAGAACAGCATCAGTCCCAAGGTAACCACGGCCATCAGGCCATCGATGATGGCTTCGACGAAGCTGGTGGTCAGGGTGCGCTGGATAGCCTGTACCGACGACATTCGCGAGGTGATGTCGCCGAGATGCCGCTTCTCGAAATAGTCCAGCGGCAGTCTGAGCAGGTGGGCGAACACGTTGCCCATCCATTGCAGGCCCAGCCGAGACGAGAGGTAGACCACGGACCAGCCGCGAAGCACGCCAATGCCGATCTGCAGGACCAGTGCCAACCCAAAACCCAGTCCCAGGACCATCAGCAGGTCTTGATCGGCCGACACCAGCACCTGGTCCACCACCCACTGCATGTAGAACGGCGCCAGCACCACGAACACCTGCAGCGCCACAGACAGCAGCAGGATCTGCCCTAGTGCCCGCCAAAGGCCACGGATGGGGCCAGTCAGTTGTCTCGCCGTTACCCCAGGCGCAGCCTTCTGCGGCTTGAACTCAGCCGTGGGCATAAGTTCCAGCGCCACGCCGGTGAAGTGATCGGAGACCTCGGACAGCGAGAGTTTGCGCTCGCCGATGGCCGGATCGAGGATAGTGACTTTGTCCTTGCCGACTTTCGCCAGCACCACGAAGTGGTTCAGGTCCCAGTGCAGCACGCACGGCAGCTTGAGCTTGCCCAGGTCGTCCATGTCCAGCCGCAACGGACGCGCACTGAAACCCAGTTGCTGGGCGATGTGTACCAGGTGGTTGAGCTTGGCACCTTTGAGGGACAGCGGAAAACGATGGCGCATTTCCGCCAAGCCGAGGCGCATACCGTATGCACCAGCCACCGTGATCAAGGAAGCGAGACCGCACTCTGCGGCCTCGGACTGAATGATCGCCTTCATCTCCGTCATGGCTTGAGAGCCACGCCCCTCCTTGGCATCCGACTATTTGAAATCCACTGCAAATAACACGCTAAAAGAATCCTTGAAGCGCTTCCGAATCTCCGTATCGATCTAATCAAAAATTAATTCCCGACATCGGAGACTCTACTCTCCGACAAGCTCTGTGCTCTCAAATTATCTCTTTCCGCCATGCGCTCACCAAGAATCAATCCTAAAAAGAAAGCGAAAACGGATATTAATACTGCAGCAAATATTGCAATTGAAGCCATTTTTTTCTTGGGCATAATAATCACCAAATTTTTGCCCCCCGCGGATGTATACACATCCGCGGGGGACTATTTTTTAGCCTTACTTCGTTTGTGCGTTGTCTCGCTCCGCCATATTAGCCCCCAAATACGCACCAGCAGCGGCTGTAGCGAGCACGATGGTGACTGCGGCACCAATCAGTGTCGGAACGAGACCACCTGCAACATGCTGAGTCTCATCTTGAGTTAGCTCTTTCATAGTCATCCGCTCAGCAATCACGCTTTGAATAGTAGGAAGCAATCGCCGCCACGCCCATCAGCGGACTCACAGCGAAAATGACAGCGATTTCCACCTTAGTGGCTGTCGACATCTCGCACTTCTCCAAGCCTCCATCGATGGAGCACAACTCATTAAAAGTAAGTTCACGCATTTTAAGTACAACTCCTTTTGAGTGACGCAGTTCCCCTGCATCATGGACCGGGAACACACCCGGCAATTCATGTCCCTGTCTGGCGAGGCTAACAGCAAAAAGCTCGCCCTAGTCTTAATCGCCTTAAACGGCACTCTTGACGTCCTCAACCAGCTCCTGGCTAACGCTCTTCACTTTCCCCACTGATACGGTTGCCAAAGCGCATACCATTCTTGTTGCATTCCCGAAACTTACCGTTCCTGTTCGCGGCTCCACGCGATATGCCCGTCCGTACACGACCTCATTCGGCTTCGCAGCAAAGCGGGCAACGTAAATACCATCTTCGCGAGTGATGGCATGCATGAATGGCTTGCGCTTCCCCGCGCGATACAGGGCTACATCAGCGCCCGCGACGACCTGTCCCTTCCCGTACGTCACAGGAGACACCACCTCGCATGTTGAATCGTCGATCATGCGAGCGGAAGCTCCGCCCAGCGCTGCCACTTCTTCCGGCGAGAGCAGCGGCACTGGCGGCTCATCCGCCAGCACCGGTGAGCATGCCAGCAGTAGCGCCGGCAGCAGTCGGCGAACCGTGACGGAACTCGGCTCAGCGACCACGAACCGCCTGCTGACGCTCACGCTCCTGGAGCATCTCCAGGAACTGCTGAATTTCCCACTCCGTCTGCTGACGGTCCTGACCCGGATAATTGGGTGCCTCGCCGACGCCACCACTCACACCGCCCAACTCTTCCATATTCAATCCACGCATCGCCCTTCTCCTTTCGCTTTCTGGCGCAGCCCCTGCGCCCTGGGTCCGGGAACGTTCCCGGCAATCTCATTACCTCCGAGCACGTCAACCACTGGCGACTTTTCCACCCAGTGAATACAGCGGCTCGAAGATCCATTCAATCAACGCTCTGCGTTCGCCGAGCACATCGGCATCCAGTACCATTCCAGGCCTGAGAGACTCAGGTTTACCGTAGGCCGTGATCGCCTGTCGGGCGAGAGATACGGTCACCCGGTAGAACGGCTCGCCCTGCTGCGCATTGCCACTCAAAGCGCCCAGTTCACTCGGACTCAGTGCGCTGCGACTTATCGCCGCCACGCGCCCCTCCTGATGACCAAACTTCTGGTAAGGAAATGATTGATAGCGCAGCAACACGCGATCACCCGGCTCGATGAAGCCGATGGCTCGACTAGGCACAAGCAGTTCCGCCTCCAGGCGTCCGTCGCCCGGCAGCAACGTCATCAACGGCTGGCCGGCCTGTACCGCCTGCCCCGGTTTGACTACCTGCGTTGCCACCACGCCGGCCACCGGCGCCTTGACCACCAGCGCACCGCCGGCCTGCGTCTGCACCCGCTCTTGCTCCAGCTGTGCCAGTTCGCGCTGGAACCCTGCTTCGCTCGCCCTCTCCTGCGCGGGCAACTCGCGCACCGCCTGCTGCAACTGCGCAATCAAACGCCGCGTACCAATGGCCTGACGCTGCAAGCCCTGCATCTGCCCCGTGTACTCCAGCACACCTGCTTCCTGCTGCTTGATCTGCAGCACGCTGACGTACTGCCCATCCTCCAGCCGGCGCAGCCGCTCCAGCGTTTCGTTGGCAATACGGATCTGGTCCCGGCGGGTCGCCACTTCCGACTCGATCTGCCTGAGCTCACGCTGCGCGACCGCCAGTTGCTCCCGTGTACCTTGTGCCTGCGCCTGCAATTGCCGCTGCTGCGCCTCCTGCGCGGACATCAGCCCCGCCTGCCGCTGGCCCAACTGCTGCTCCAGCGCGACCTGCGTATCGCCCGACGCCAACGTCGCGCGGGGCACGCTGACCACCGCCAATGCTGCGCCCACCTGGACACGGACACCCTCCACCGCATCCAGCCTGGTCACTACACCGGTAGCGGGCGCCAGTACGGTGGCAAGGCCCTGCGATGGCACCAGCTGTCCAGTCACGGTGGAGCGGCGCGTGTACGTACCGAAGGTCACGAACAGGACGATGGCCGTGGCGGCGGTCGCCGCTGCCAGCGTCAGCAGCCACAACCGCAGCGGCTGAGCCAGCGATATCCCACCCAGCCAGCTGCCACGCTTGGCTTCGAGGACTTCGGGGCGGAACAGCGGTTGCGTCATTGCGATGATGCGTCCTTGTATGCGGAAGGCTCGACGTCATTCCGACCGACGCTGCCTGCCTCTTGCCTTCCCGGCAATCCTGCCGCGCGAACGGCATGCACTTCAATCAATCACTCTCTTCGAGATGCCAATCCCGCCAGCAATCACATTTACTTTCGTCTTCCGCATCAAACGTTTCCAGGCGATTGCCAGCGAAACTTTACAAGTTTCCGTCAATATTCCTGACGCACTATTGTGAGTTGCTTCGGACAATCCGCACGTTTAGTTTGGTTGCCCGGCTCAACGACTGATTTGAATAGACACGCATGAAACTTTCTATGCGCATCCGGATCGCGCGCCAACGGGCAGGCCTTTCCCAGGAAGCCCTTGCCGTGAATCTGGGCGTTACCCGCAGCGCAGTGGCGAACTGGGAGGGCGCCGACAACATCCTGCCCGCATCCACCCGACTCGCAAAGCTCGCCAAGCTGACCGACGTGAACTACGAATGGCTGGCGACAGGTCGCGGAGCGATCGGCTATGTCGGCATCAACAGCGAGACCCCTGCCACGGATGGGGACGAGGTCCACGACGAGTTCGAACGCCGTTTGCTGGGTGCATTCAGACGGATGAGACCCGCAGCGCGCCTGCGATCCCTGTTGCGGCTGGAAGCAGAGGCCATGCCATTGGCGAAGATCGGGAATAAGGCTCGGACCTGAAACGGTTCCCCGCTTTTCGCTCACTACGGCGACAGGCAACGTCACCACCACACGGCGATGGGCACGCAACGATGAAGACGGCCATCGACACAACAGGCCGGCACTGCCCGCCATGCGGAGCCGCCTCGGAACGGCTCCGCCAACACCGCGCCCCGCGCAGACAGGGGCGCCACGATGGGTGGCGCGTCGCAACGCGCCGGAATGCTCCCGCGCGAGCGGGACATAGTCAGAACGGCTTCGCTAACACCAGCCACACCACCGCGATCAACGCGAACAGCGGCAGTTCGTTAAACCAGCGCAGCGCCTTCGGCGACGGCAACGATTTGCCTTTCGCCACGCCCTTCAGCCAGCGGCCTGCGACGATGAAGTGCGCCAGCATCAGCGCCACCAACGCGAGCTTGGCGTGGAGCCACCCCATGCTGGACCCCACCATCGTCTGGAAATCCGGGATCACCCGGTAGCCGAGCCAAAGCACCAGCCCCAGGATCACCGCGATGCCGAACATGCTGTGGCCGAAGCCGTACAGGCGGCGCCCCATCAGCAGCAGGCGCGCCTGCACGTCGGCCTGGCCCTGCGTTTCGGCCAGGTTGACCAGGATGCGCGGCAGGTAGAACACCGTCGCCATCCAGGCGATGACGAAGACGAGGTGAAAGGTCTTGATCCAGAGGTAGAGGCTGGCTTTGTCCACGCTGGCCGGCTCCGTCGCTTGCGGTGGTGATACGGGATTCTCCGATACTGCCGACGGGACTGTCCAATGGTAGAGGGATGCCAAGGTTCCGTCGTTCCAGCGTAAGCTGGAACCCATGTTGATGTTGCTGTCGCCCTGCTTCGTCCGGCAAGAGCAACGGCGCAATGGATCCCGGCGTGCGCCGGGATGACGGGCGGGGCGTCTTTGCTCCCTTCCTTCTTTTCCCTTCTCTCCTCCCTTCTGCCCGCCGCTCATGACCAAGCACTACGACGCCACCTATTTCCAGCACTGGTACCGCCAGGGCGACATCGGCGGGGCCGCGCGGCTGGCGCGCAAGGTGGCGCTGGCGGTTGCGGTGGCGGAGTACCACCTGGAGCGCCCCGTCCGCACGGTGCTGGACATCGGCTGCGGCGAAGGCGTCTGGCGCGCGCCGCTGCTGAAGCTGCGGCCGAAGCTGCGCTATCTCGGCTTCGACGCCAGCGAATACGCCGTCGCCCGCTACGGGCGCAGCCGCAACCTGCATTTCGCCCGTTTCGAGGATTTCCAGTACCTGCGGCCCTGTGCGCCGGCCGACCTGCTGGTGTGCTCGGACGTGATGCACTACGTGCCCACGCGCGAACTGCGGCGCGGACTGCCCGGACTGGCGGCGCTGTGCGGGGGTGTGGCCTTCCTGGAAACCTTCTCCAAGGAGGACGAATTCGAAGGCGACCACGAGGGCTTCCAGCCCCGCGCCGCCGCCTGGTACCGCCGGGCGTTCGGCGAACAGGGCTTCCAGGCGGTGGGCAACCACTGCTGGCTCGGCCCCCACCTAGCCGGCGATGTCGCCGCGCTGGAAGCCCTGGGCTGAGGCCAAAACTGAACAGGCACGCGCGCGGGAGGGCTGGCTTGCGGTATCATGCTGCACTGCAGCACCAAGCGGAACGCACCCGGCCATGACCCTGTACCAACTGCACGAACTCGGACGCGCATGGATGGCGCCGCTGGCCTATATGGCCGAAGCGAACGCGCGCATCTTCTCCGCGCCCACCAGTTGGTTGTCCAACATGCCCGGCGCCGAGCGCATCGCCGCCGGCAACGAGCTGATCCACCGCATCGGCAAGGACTACGAGAAGCCGGCCTGGGACATCCGTGAGGTCGAGGCCCACGGCCGCACCGTGCCCATCGTCGAACTGGAGGCGCTGAAGACGCCGTTCTGCCGGCTGCTGCGCTTCAAGCGCTACACCGACGACGCCGACACCATCGCCGCGCTGAAGGACGATCCGGTGGTGCTGGTCGTGGCGCCGCTGTCCGGCCACCACGCCACCCTGCTCCGAGACACCGTGCGCACCCTGCTGCGCAACCACAAGGTCTACGTGACCGACTGGGTGGACGCGCGCATGGTGCCCACGGCGGAGGGCGCGTTCGGCCTGGACGACTACGTGGCCTGCGTGGAGCAGTTCATCCGCCACATCGGCGCCGAGAAGCTGCACGTGATCAGCGTCTGCCAGCCCACCGTGCCGGTGCTGGCGGCGGTATCGCTGATGGCCGCGCGCGGCGAAGCCACGCCGCGCTCGCTGGTGATGATGGGCGGCCCGATCGACGCGCGCCGCAGCCCCACCGAAGTCAACAGCCTGGCCACACGCAATCCGTTGTCGTGGTTCGAGAACAACGTCATCCACACGGTGCCCATGCCCTACCCCGGCGAAGGCCGCCGCGTGTACCCCGGCTTTCTGCAGCACGCCGGCTTCATCGCGATGAATCCCAGCCGCCACTTCATGTCGCACTGGGACTTCTATTCCGATCTGGTCAAGGGCGACCTGCAGGACGCCGAATCGCACCGCAAGTTCTACGACGAATACAACGCCGTGCTGGACATGCCGGCGGAGTACTACCTGGACACCATCCGCACCGTGTTCCAGGAATTCCTGCTGCCGCGCGGCATGTGGAAGGTCAAGGGCGAACCGGTGACGCCGGCGGCGATCCGCAAGACCGCGCTGATGAGCATCGAGGGCGAACTGGACGACATCTCCGGCCAGGGCCAGACCGCCGCCGCGCACGATCTGTGCACCGGCATCCCCAAGGCCCACCATCGGCACCTCACCGTCGACGGCGCCGGCCACTACGGCATCTTCAGCGGCCGCCGCTGGCGCGAGATCGTCTATCCGCAAGTGCGCGACTTCATCGCCAAGTACGCCGGCTGACCCGCTGCGCCCCGGCGCAGGCGCGACACGGGTCGTGACCGGTGTCCCGCAACCATGCGCCTGTCCGCATCCTCATGAAGAAGCCGCCCCTTGGGCGGCTTCTTCGTTCGCGATTTGCATCGCGCCTACGGCCAGGGAATTTCACAGCACGGGCGTGCGCACCAGCAGGTGCTTGGCCAGCCAGCCGTGCAGGCGACCGATGCCGCGCGCCAGGTGCAGCGTGGCGAACAGCAGCAGGAACCCGGCGACGAAGCTCAGCAGCCACAGCAGCGGCGAATCAGGCGTCAGGTTGAGGATGTCCACGTCGAACGCGCCGGCATGGCCCAGCAACAGCGCGACCGGCATCGCCATCAGGCTCAGCGAGGTCGTCAGCAGGGTCACCACGATAGTGAAATAGGCAGTGCCCAGCGGCAGCATCAGCAACATGTAGCCCATCGCCGTCCAGGTGCGGCCATCGGTGAACAGTTCCTTCAGGCGCGTCAGCCACGGCTTGTCGCGCTGCGTATACAGCGGCCGGCGCGGCATGCGCTCGCCCAGCAGCACTTCCACGATGCGGCCTTCCACCAGCGACAGCAGCCGCACCGACATCAGGAACAGCAGCAGCAGCGGGACGCCGACGATCAGGACCAGCAGGCCGGCCGACACGCTGGCACCGGTGACCACCCAGGTGAAATAGAAGATGCCCGTCGCCAGCGTCAGCAACATGTAGAACAGCGCGCCGTAGGTGTGCGGATCCGCGGCGACGCCGAAGAACCGGCCGAGCGGGGACTTGCGCTTCGGCGGCGCGGGCGGGCGCAGTGCGCGGGTGACCATCACCTCGGTCTCGCGGTAGATGTCGGCCACTTCCTCGGGCGCGCCGTAGCTGCCGGCGACGGACGCGATCACCTCGGCCTCGGAGCGATCGGGGTTCTCCGCCATTTCCGAGCGCAGGTATTCCTCCGCGTCGTACAGCGCGTCCTGGACCATGGCCTTGTCGGCGCCGGCCAGCGCCGCGCGCAACTGGTCCAGGTATTCGGGGATGGTGATGGGCAAGGGCTTGCAGGCGGTGGTGGCGTTCATTCGGTTGTCCCTTCAAGCACGGAATCGACGGAATCGCGGGTGGCGCGCCAGGCGGCGGCCCAGGATCGCAGGGTCTGCCGCCCTGCCTCGGTGATGCGGTAGTAGCGGCGCGGCGGGCCGGCGACGGAAGGCTCGACGAAGCTCTCCAGCAGCCCGTTGCCTTCCAGGTTGCGCAGCACCGGGTACAGCGCGCTCTGCTTGCCGCTGAGCACGCCGTCGCCGATGCGCTCGAGCTGCTTGGCGATCAGGTAGCCGTACAGCGGCTCGCCGGTGCGCGCCAGCACCGCCAGCAGCGCCAGCGACACCGTGCCGGCGCTCAACTCCTTCTGGAACTTCCTCAGGTGGACATCGGGATCGCTCATGGCTTCCCCTTCGCGGGACGTCCGCTAGGTCGGAGACGATGCTATTGCGAAGTTTGATATAGCGGATGTGCCACTAGTCACCGGGACCGCCGGCCTCCCTACAATCGGGGCTTCCATCGTGCCCGGACCCGCCATGCGCCTGACGCCCCTGCTGCTCGCCTGTGCCCTCGCCCTCCCCGCCGCCCACGCTGCCGAACCGCCCAAGTACCTGAGCGCCAAGGAGATCCTGGACGCCTCCCCGGACAGCGACTGGCGCACGCCGGACCCGGCCGACCTGCTCTACATGGACCTGGACGCCGGGCGCGTGGTGATCGAGCTGGCGCCCGCCTTCGCTCCCGCGCACGTGGCCAACATCCGCACGCTGGCGCACGAGGGCTTCTGGAACGGGCTGAGCGTCTACCGCGCGCAGGACAACTTCGTCGTCCAGTTCGGCGACGCCGACGCCGAATACGCCGCCAAGGCCAGGCCGCTCGGCGGCGCCAGGGACAAGCTGCCGGCCGAATTCGAGCGCCCGGCCGCCGGCCTGGACTTCACCCGCCTGCCCGATGCCGACGGCTGGGCACCGCAGGTCGGCTTCGCCGACGGCTTTCCGGCCGCGCGCGATCCCGAGGCCGGCACGGCCTGGCTGGCGCATTGCTACGGCGCGCTGGGCGCGGGCCGCGGCGGGCCGCCGGACAGCAGCAACGGCAGCGAGCTCTACGTGGTCACCGGCCAGTCGCCGCGACAACTGGACCGCAACATCACCCTGGTCGGCCGCGTGCTGAAAGGCATGGAACTGCTCAGCGCGATCGCGCGCGGCCCGGAGCCGATGGGCTTCTACGAGAAGCCGGAAGAGCGCACGCTGATCAAGGCCATCCGCCTGGCCAGCGACGTGCCGGAAGCCGAGCGTACGCCGTTGCAGGTCCTGCGCACGGATTCGAAGACCTTCACCGCCGCCACCGAGGCGCGCCGCAACCGCCGCGACGGCTGGTACGTGCGGCCCGCCGGCCACATCGACCTGTGCAACGTGCCGTTGCCGGTGCGCGAAGCCAAGCATTGAAGGCGCACCCGGAAAGCGTACGGGCGCCTGTAGGAGCGACGTAAGTCGCGACCGCAAAAACAGACGCCCTTTCGGCCACGAACCACACGGAAGAGCGCGGACAGGCCCGACGAAAATCTCCGCGCTCTTTCGCGCAATCAGCCGTACAAGCCTTCCGGAACATCCCGGCCGCGACTCACGTCGCTCCTACACAATTCAAGAGTGAGGCATGCCGCGCTTATCGCCGCTTATGCGCCTCCTCGACGATGCGCTTGTTGCGGATGCGCACCGCGCCCACCATTAGCAGGTGCATGTCGCGGACGAGGCAATCCGCCAGCGCCTCATCGCCGATGCCGTTGCCTTCGATGTCCAGGCGGAAATCCTGCCCTTGCAGGCCGCCGCCGTTGCTGAAATCGATCTCGAAATCGAATACCACGCGCTTCTGCATCATCGCCTCGGAAATCTTGTGTGGGAAAGCAGCCTGCGAGGGCGATGCAAGTCGTCACTGCCACATATCAAAGCGCTTATGCCACGGATTGCACTGATAAACGCGGATAAGATCTGGCGGCTGTATCCGCGTAATCCGCGGCTAATGGCTTTTTGTTTCCACGGTCGCGACTGACGTCGCTCCCACAACAACGAGGCAGGCGTCACGCCGCGCGCTGGCTGGCGGCCACGCTGCCCAGGATCAACGCGCCGGCGGCCAGCATGGCGGGCGTGATCGGTTCGCCGAGGAACAGCCAGGCGAAGCCTGCGCCGAACAGCGGCACCAGGTAGGTCACCGTCGACGCGCGCGCCGGGCCGATGCGGTGGATCAGCCGGTAGTACAGCAGGAAGGCATAGCCGGTGCAGACCACGCCGATGGCGATGGCGGCGCCCCATGCGCCGGCACCGACGGCGGCCGCGGGCCAATGCGTCACCGCGAACGGCAGCACCAGCAGTGCCGCGCAGCTCAGCGTGGCGGCAGCCGCAGCGGCGGGCGGCAGCCCGGCCATGTGCCTGCGCACCAGGTTCACGCCCACGCCATAGAGCAGAGCGGCGGTCGCGCCCGCCACGACCGCACCACCCACGCTCAGGCCGCCGGCCTTGCTGGTGGCCAGCACCACCACGCCGGCGAAGCCCACCAGCAACGCGAGCGAACGCCGCCATCCGATCTTCTGCCCGAAGAACAAAAACCCCACCATCGCCGCGAACAGCACCGTCATCGCGTTGCAGATCGCGCCGATGGCCGCGGGCGAGCGCTGCGCCGCCCATGCGAACAGCAGGAACGGCACCGCCGAATTGATCGCGCCGATGATCGCCAGCTTCGGCCACAGCCGCGCCGGGAAACGCGCGCGCTCGCGCCACAGGAACGGCAGCAGGATCAGCGCGCCCAGCGCCAGCCGCACCTCCACCAGCGCGAAGGGACCGAACGGGTTCGCCGCGATCCGCATGAACAGGAACGAGCTACCCCAGATCGCACCCAGCGCCAACAGTTCCAGCGGCGTGCGCCAGTCGCGTCCCGCCGCCTGCGGCCATGTCCCGGCCATGCCGTCTCCCTGCGCCATCGCGATGCCCTCGTTCGTGCCTGGTGCCATTCTGGGTCGGCCCGTCTGCCGCGCAAGCGCGTACCATGCGGGCGAGCCACAAATCTGGCTTGTGCCTGGAACCCCCATGAGCCTGCGTCCTTCCTTGCTGCCCGCCCTGGGCGTCTTCGCCGCCGCCGCGCGGCACCAGAATTTCGCCCATGCCGCGGACGAACTGCACCTCACCGCCAGCGCGGTGAGCCACCACGTGCGGCGCCTGGAAGCGCTGCTGGGGGTCGTGCTGTTCCAGCGCCACGCGCGCGGCGTCAAGCTCACCGTCGAGGGCCGGCAACTGGCCGACGCGGCCAACGCCGCCCTCGGCGACATCGAGGCCGTGGCCACCCACCTGCGCCACGCGGGCAGGACCACGACGCTGCGCATCACCACCCTGCACTCGCTGGCCTATTGCTGGCTGCTGCCACGGCTGCCCCGCTTCTGCGCGCGCCATCCGCACGTCCGCCTGCACGTGGATACCGGCATCTCACTGACGCGCTTCGACGACGAAGGCCCGGAGCTGGGCATCCGCCACGGGCCCGGCCACTGGGCCGGCCTGACCACGCACCACCTGATGGACGACGAACTGTTCCCGGTCGCCTCGCCCGCATTGCCCGGCATCGACGCCGTGCAGGAACCCCGCCACATCGCGCGGCTGCCGCTGGTCACCGACCTGGCCCTGCAGGGCTGGCGCGACTGGTTCCGCAACGCCGGCGCGCGCGGCCTGCGCCTGCCGCCGATGCATAGTTTCAACGACAGCACCGACGCGATGCGCGCAGCCGTCTACGGCGTCGGCGCGGCGCTCGCGCGCCGCCACATCGCGCAGCCCTACCTGCAACGCTACGAACTGGTGCGACTGCCGGGCCCGGCGCTGAAGGCGCGCTTCGCGTACTACGCCGTGCACCCGGCGCACAAGCCGCCCAGCGCCGCTGCGCAGGCCTTCATCGACTGGCTGAAGGAAGAAGCACGCGACGAACGCACGCCGCTGCCGCCGATGCCGGACGATTTCCTCGGCCGCCATAGCGGATGACCGGGCGTGGCGGCCTTCAGGGCACGGCCTTGAGCGCATGCACCACGGCCGGCTTCAACGCGCGGACGCTGGGGTCGTCGGACTGATCTGCTTCCAGGTAAACGCTCATCAGGAAAGCCATCAGGTCGTGCCGGCGCGCCAACCATGCGCGGTCGGCGTAGGCTTGTTGCGCATCCCCTAGCCGCGGCGGCAGCGCGGCGAACCAGCGCATCCATTCGTCCCCGTCCAGCAGTCCGCGCCGGGCGGCGTACACCACCGGCCGCGCCAATCGCCCAGGCTCGCCGAAGACATAGGCATGCGCGCTTTCCGGCACGGCCTGCGCCGCGACCGCCGCCAGCAGCACGTCCACCTGCGCGCGATCCACCTGTGCGTTTAGCACCAGTTGCAGCAGCCAGTCCGCGCCGTGGGCGACACCATGGCGCCAGCCCTCGGCATCGTCGAAGCCGCGGTAATCGCGTACCGCAGCCAGGTAAGCGGCCGCACGCGCGACCATGCCGGCGCGTTCCTCCGCCGACATCCACGGCGCCACGCGGTCGGTGCGCGCGACTTCCGACAGCACCAGCGCGGCGAACGGCGGGCCGAAGCCTTCGGCATCGTCCTCGTCCAGCATCGCGTAGAGGCGGTCGCGTAGCGCACGGCGCTGTGCCACGTCCAGCCGGTCCGCGCGCAGCCATGCGCTGAAGCCTTCGTAGGCCACGCCGTCGCGCAGCGTCGGGTCCGGGTCGGCCAGACAAGCCGGCAGGCTCGCCGCCAGCGCGGCAAGCACGTCGTCGGGCACGGCGAACGCCTGTTCCCTCAACAACCGCAGCGAGCCCGCATCCGTGCCCTCGGGCGGACAGACCGCCAGCGCCGGCGACGCTAACAGCAGGGCCATCCACATCAGCCATGCACTCGAACGCATCGTCATCTCCCTGGGCATTGTGTCGCCGTATCGTCCCGCATGCCCGTCTCGACCGTACCGCCACTGATCGGCGATGCGACAACCGGCATGAAGCATTTCCACGCGACAACCGTCAGAGCTGGGCGCCGTCGAAGCGGGTGACCTTCAGCGCAGCAAGGTCCACGTCCGGCAGGCAGCGCACGTTGACGGCCACCATCGCCGCACCGGTCTTCGGATGCGCCGCCTCGCCGAACGGCGCGATCCCGCAGGTCGCGCAGAAATGGTGGCGGATATGGCGCTTGTTGAAGGTGTACGTAGACAGGTCCGCCTCCGGCGTCTTCAGCGCCAGCGCCTCGCGCGGCCCGAACCACAGCAGCCCGCCGCGCCGCCGGCACAACGAACAATTGCAATCCACGACCTCGACGATGTCGCCCTCCACCTCGAACGCGATCCTGCCGCAATGGCAGCTTCCTTCGTGCTTCATGTCGCTCTCCGCGGGGCCTGAGTGTGACAGAAGGGTAATCCAATGGCATGGGCAGCGGCATGACGTTCGGCCTATGCTGTGTGCTTCCGCCACCGCCGCACTGCAACAGAACAGGACACTCCGATGCGCCACACCCTGCTCGCCGCCGCCCTGCTGGCTTCGCTCGCCGCCTGCCAGAAGTCCGAGGCTCCCGCCCCTGCCGATGCCGCCGCGCCGGTAGCCGCCGCCACGGCGAAGGCCGATGCCGCTTTCGCCGACCTGTCGGCGCGCGCGCTGGCGGGCTGGCTGCAACTTTCCCCGGTCGGCGCCACCCAGATCGGCGAGCACAAATACGACGGCGAGCTGGACGACCTGAGCGCCGAAGGCCGGCAGCGCGGCCTGGACTTCAGCAAGAAGATCCTCGGCGAACTGGACGCGCTGGACACCGCCGCGCTGTCGCGCGAGAACCAGGTGGACGCGGCCATCCTGCGCAACCAATTGCAGTACGACATCTGGACCGCCGAGACGCTGCAGAATTGGGCCTGGGACCCGCAGGTCTACAACAACCTGGCCGGCGGCGCGATCTACGGCCTGATGGCGCGCGAGTTCGCGCCGCTGCCCGAGCGCCTGAAATCCGCCACCGCGCGCATGCAGAAGATCCCGGCGCTGCTGGCGCAGGCGCGCACCAACCTGGACCCGGCGCGCGTGCCCAAGGTGCACGCCGAGACCGTGGCCCGGCAGAACGCCGGTATCCTGAGCATCGTCGAGACCTTCATCACGCCGCACCTGAAGGAACTTCCCAACACCGAGCGCGAACAGGCGCAGGCCGCCATCGACGGCCTCAAGGCGGCGGTCGCCGAGCACCAGGCATGGCTGGACAAGACGCTGGTGCCGAACGCCAAGGGCGACTTCCGCGTCGGCCAGGCGGTATACGACCAGAAGCTGCAGTTCGCCCTGCTGTCCTCGCTGTCGCGCGCCGACATCAAGCAGCGCGCCGAAGGCGAGCTCAAGCGCGTGCGCGAGGAGATGTACGGCATCGCCCGCACCGTGCTGAAGGACAAGCCCGGCGCGCCCGTGCTGCCGGACACGCCGACGGCCGACGAACAGCAGAAGGCCATCGAGGCGGCGCTGGAACTGGCCTATGCCGAGCGCCCGGCGCGCGACAAGGTGGTGCCGGACGCAGAAGCGGCGCTGGCGCAGGCCACCGAGTTCGTGCGCAAGCACGACCTGGTCACCCTGCCGGACGCGCCGGTGGAGATCATCGAGATGCCGGAGTTCCAGCGCGGCGTGGCGGTGGCCTACTGCGATTCGCCCGGCCCGCTGGACAAGAACCTCAAGACCTTCTACGCGGTCTCGCCGATCCCGGAGGACTGGAGCCAGCAGCAGGTCGATTCGTTCCTGCGCGAATACAACAGCCGGATGATCCACCTGCTGAGCATCCACGAGGGTACGCCGGGCCACTACCTGGAAGGCTGGCATTCGGCCAAGTTCCCCTCCACGCTGCGCGCGGTGCTGCGCTCGGGCATGTTCGCCGAAGGCTGGGCGGTCTACACCGAGAAGATGATGGCCGACGCCGGCTACCTGGACAACGACCCGCTGTTCCGCCTGGTGCAGTTGAAGTTCTACCTGCGCACCATCGCCAACGCCATCCTCGACCAGGGCGTGCACGTGGACGGCTGGACGCGCGAGCAGGCGATGGACCTGATGGTGCGGCAGACCTTCCAGCAGGAACGCGAGGCCGCCGGCAAGTGGACGCGCGCGCAGCTCACCTCGGCGCAGTTGCCCACCTACTTCGTCGGCGTGCAGGAGCACTTCGACCTGCGCAAGGCCGTCGAGGCCCGCCAGGGCGCGCAGTTCGACCTGAAGGCCTACCACGACCAGGTGCTGTCCTACGGAGCGCCGCCGGTGCGCTTCGTGCGCGAGCTGATGCTGGACGAACCGATTCTCTGAAGCCCTCTCTCTGTGGTCGCGGCTTCAGCCGCGACCGCAGAGCTAGAGAAACTTTTCAGGCCACGGATGACGCGGATGAACACGGATAGAGCTTTCGGGCTTTGATCCGCGTGATCCGCGTGATCCGTGGCCAATGTTTTTGCGTGCTCCGCGGTCGCGGCTGAAGCCGCTCCTACAGGGGCCTCATGCCAGCGGCCCGCTGGCGACGATCAGGCCGTTGCCGTCGGCATAGGCCCAGTCGCCGGGGGCAAGTGCGATGCCGGCGAACTGCAGCGCCACGCCGGTGTCGCCCAGGCCGCGCTTCTCCGTCTTCATGGGGTGCGCGGCCAGCGCCAGCACGCCCAGCGACAGTTGCGCCAGCGCTTCCACGTCGCGCACGCAGCCGTGGATGACGAAACCCGACCAGCCGTTCTTCACTGCATTCTCCGCGATCTGGTCACCCAGCAGCGCACGCCGCAGCGAGCCGCCGCCGTCCACCACCATCACCCGGCCCTCGCCCGGAGTGGCGGCCAGCTCGCGCACGCGCGAGTTGTCCTCGAAACAGCGCACCGTGGCGACCGGGCCGTGGAAGCATACGGTCCCGCCATAGTGGCGGAACAGCGGCTCGGCCACGCGCACGTCGGGAAATTGGTCGCACAGGTCGGGGGTGGTCCAGGACATAAGGGCTGCCTCGTGGAATACCGCACGATGGTAACGCGCTCATCACCGTCCCTGGCTATGCTGCATGAAGGCCCCCGTCGGAGCCGTCATGCAGGTCGCCCTGCGAGCGCCCGCCTAGGCTCTGTCTGGCCGGATGGAGCATCGCCGGAACCGGCAGGCCGACCCGCACCGTTCACCCGGCATGCGTCGTTGTCGTTGGCTGGCTGCACTTGTCGCGCTTCCACGACATGGCGCGTGATGCAAATTCGCCATAGCCGTTGTCTCTTGGCAGGGACTGGCGGCGACCCAACAGCAACTGCGGCGGAATGCACTTACCGCAAGGTCCGAGCTTACGCCGGCATGCCGACGGGTGCGCCGCTACTGCAACTGCCACTGTGCAGTAGCAATAGCAGTATCGGTACGTGTATCAGTGGCAGTGATATTGGCAGTAGCAATGGCGATAACGATGGCGGCAACCACTATCCGGCACGGGACCCAAGACAGCATTCCAGACACGCCACAGCCAGTAACCGCCTCTCACTCTGCCCCTGACTTTTCGAACACGCAGAGACCCGTATCCTCCACTGGCCCCGCCTTTCGCTCAAAGGAGACCGCGATGGATACCCTCTACGCCGACACCACGTCCACCATCATCCCCTGCCTGCGCTACCACAACGCGCTGGTGGCCATCGACTGGCTGTGCCGGGCCTTCGGCTTCGAGCGCCACGCCGTCCATGCCGACGGCGACACCGTGCACCATGCGCAACTTCGCTTCGGCAACGGCATGCTCATGCTGGGCTCGGCGGAAACGCAAAGCGCATGGGGCGCCCATACCCTCCAACCCAAGGATGCCGGCGGGCTGAGCACGCAGGGCTGCTGCGTGGTCGTGCACGACGCCGACGCGCATTACGCGCGCGCCAAGGCGGCCGGCGCGCAGATCGTCATCGACATCGCCGACTAGGACTACGGCGGCCGCGGCTACGCCTGCCGCGACATCGAGGGCCACCTGTGGTGGTTCGGCAGCTATGATCCGTGGAAGACCTGACGACGATCCGCCCGCATGGACGACCTGTTCGCCGCTCCACCCGCCGCCATCGACGGCATCCGCGTCGGCATCGGCGGCTGGATCTTCGCGCCCTGGCGCGACAACTTCTACCCGGCCGGCCTGGTGCAGCGGCGCGAGCTCGAATACGCCAGCCGCCACCTGACCGCCATCGAGATCAACGGCACCTACTACGGCGCGCAGAAACCCGCCACCTACGCCAAGTGGCGCGACGAAGTCCCGCCCGGCTTCGTGTTCTCGGCCAAGGCACCCAAGCGGATCGTGCGGGCGCGCGCGCTCGCCTCCACCCGGGCGCAGATGGAAGATTTCGTCGGCGGCATCGCCGAACTGGGCGCCGCACTGGGCCCGCTGGTGTGGCAGTTCGAGCAGGGCCGGCGCGTGGACCTGGGCGAACTGGACGACTTCCTCTCGCTGCTGCCGCGCGCGGCCGGCGGTCGGCCGCTGCGGCACGTGCTGGAAATCCGCGACCCCGCCGCGGTGGACGCCGCGCTGGTCGCGCTGGCGCGCCGGCATGCGGTGGCGACCGTGTTCACCGATTCGGTGGAATATCCTTCCTTCGCCGATCTTTCCGCCGACTTCGTGTACGCGCGGCTGATGCGCTCGCGTCCCGTCGCCACCGGCTATCCACCGGAAGAACTCGCACGGTGGGCGGCGCGCGCGAAGACCTGGGCCGGCGGCGGCGATCCGGCGGACCTGCCGCACGTCGCCGGGCCGGCCGCGGCCGCGGCGCGCCGCGATGTGTTCGTGTTCTTCATCGGCAGTGCGAAGGAGCGCAATCCTGCGGCGGCGATGGAATTGATCCGGTTGCTGGCGCGTTCGTAGAGCGGGCCGGGATGCGGGTCGATGACGCATCGGCGCGAGTTTTATGGGGAACGGTGGCGATGCGCTTGCTCCTGCGCTATCGGCATTCTGTTTTGATGGTCGCGACTCACGTCGCTCCTACAGCGCATCGCTTCTCCCGTAGGAGCGACGCGAGTCGCGACCGCTCGATCGATCCGCCCACAACGCGTGGTCAGGCGACCTGCTCCCCTACTCCCTGATACTCCAGCGGCCGGCGCCGCAGCCACAGCGCCAGACCGATCCCGACCGCGCAGGTGATCGCCACGTAGTGCGCCGGCGCCATGCCGCCCCATGCCTGCGACAGCCAGCCGATCAGCGGCGGCGTGATGCCGCCGAACAGCGCATAGGCCACGTTGTACGAGAACGACAGCCCGGAGAAGCGTACTTCCGGCGGGAACGCGGCCACCATCAGCGCCGGTACCACGCCGACCACACCGCAGCAGAACCCGGCGATGGCGTAGCGCAACAGGAAGCCGTCCGTCCGCCCCGCCGCCAGCGGTGCGTACAGCGCATACGCGGCAACCGCCAGCGCCAGCGAGCCGAACAACAGGGCGCGCCCGGCGCCGAAGCGGTCCACCGCCCGGCCGGCGCACAGGCAGCCGGCCACCAGCGCCAGCGTCGCCAGGCTGTTGCCTTCGAAGGCGAGCACGGCGGGCAGGCCGAACGAGGTCTGCACCAGCGTCGGCGTCATCAGCACGATCACCACGATGGCCGCCGTGAGCTGCCACGAGGCCAGCATCGACACCAGCACGCCGCGCCGATGCCGCGCCAGCACCTGCTTCACCGGCAACTCCTGCGCGAGTTGCTTGCGCTCGCGCATCTCGGCGAACACCGGCGTCTCGTGCAGCCAGCGCCGCAGCCAGACCGCGACGAAGCCGAACGCGCCGCCCAGCAGGAACGGCACCCGCCAGACCCAGGCCAGCACCGCGTCGGCGGGGAAATGCGCATTGATCCAGGCCGCCAGCAGCGAGCCGATCAGGATGCCGACGGTCAGCCCCGCGGTCAGGGTGGCGCAGGCGAAGCCGACGTGGCGGCGCGGCACGTGCTCGGCCACGAACACCCAGGCGCCCGGCACTTCGCCGCCCACGGCGATGCCCTGCACGATGCGCAGCGCCAGCAGCAGCAACGGCGCCAGCAGCCCGACCTGCGCATGCGTGGGCAGCAGGCCGATCAGCAGCGTGGGCACCGACATCAGGAACACGCTGAAGGTGAACATGCGCTTGCGGCCCAGCCGGTCGCCGAAGTGCGCCATCACGATCCCGCCCAGCGGCCGCGCCAGGTAGCCGGCGGCGAAGATGCCGTACACCTGCACCTGCGCCAGCCATGGCGCGGTGCCGGCGGGGAAGAACAGCGCGCCCAGCACCTTGGCGAAGAACACGAACACCACGAAATCGTAGAACTCCAGCGCGCCGCCCAGCGCCGACAGCGCCAGCGTCCGGGCGTCCCCGCGGTCGAAGGGGCGGTGCAGCGGACGCGATCCGTCGCCGGGGTTCATGCGGTCATCCTGCGAGGTCGGCGCAGCCATGGCGCGCGAACATCGCACGCCCCGCCGCATCCGTCCAGCACGCCCTCCCGCAGGAGCGACGCAAGCCGCGACCGCGTACCCGGACATGCCTGGCATGGCGGTCGGACCGCCTCCGGACAGCGGCGCCCTCATGGCCGGGATGCGGGTTGAAGCCGATGCAAGGCCGGCGCGGGAAACTTCTCCGTTCGCCATCCGGACCCACCGCAGCATGTTCGTCATCGCGTTGCCGGATCGGGGACGGTCGCGGCTGAAGCCGCGCCTGCATGGAGGCAGAAGGCCGCAGCGCATCTTCCGCGGCGATGCCGTCGAATGCGCCGGCACGCTGCGCCGTGCATCGGCGCGGACTACGCGGTCGCGGGTCGTGAACGGACCAACCGGGCGAAGCATGCGCCCTCCCCCACGGCCTTCGTCTTCCGCCCGTCGCCAGCGCACGCCGGCTTCGGCCACAATACGCCGATGCCGATGACCGCCTCCCACCGCGCCCAGTTGCAGATCCATTTCTGCGTCTTGCTGTGGGGCTTCACTCCCATCCTGGGCAAGCTGATCAGCCTGTCCGCGCTGCCGCTGGTGTGGTGGCGCATGCTGCTGGTGGTGGTGGCGCTGGCCCTGCTGCCGCGGGTCTGGCGCGGGCTGCGGGCGATGCCGGCAAAGCTGGTGCTGGCGTACTGCGGCATCGGCCTGGTGGTCGCACTGCACTGGCTGACCTTCTACGGCGCGATCAAGCTGTCCAATGCCTCGGTGGCGGTGACATGCATCGCGCTGGCGCCGGCCTTCACCTCGGTGATCGAGCCGTGGCTGACGCGGCGGCCGTTCTCCTGGCGGGAGCTGATGTTCGGCATCGCCGTGCTGCCCGGCGTGGCGCTGGTGGTCGGCGGCGTCCCCGGCGGCATGCGCCTGGGCGTACTGGTCGGCGCGCTGTCGGCGCTGCTGGTGGCGGTGTTCGGACCGCTCAACAAGCGCCTGATCGACCATGGCGAGCCGCTGACGATCACCGGGCTGGAACTGGGCGCCGGTACCCTGCTGTTGACCGTGCTGGCGCCGCTGATGCCGGTGCTGTTCCCCGCCTTCGCCGGCGAATTGTTCGTCCTGCCCGGGCCGAAGGACATGGCGCTGCTGCTGGTGCTGTCGCTGGCCTGCACGCTGCTGCCGTTCGCGCTGTCGCTGGTGGCGCTGCGCCACCTCAGCGCCTACAACGTGCAACTGGTCACCAACCTGGAGCCGGTCTACGCCATCGTGCTGGCCATCGTGCTGCTGGGCGAACAGCGCGAACTGACCCCGCTGTTCTACCTGGGCGTGGGCATCATCCTGGCGGCGGTGTTCCTGCATCCGCTGCTGCAACGCCCGAAGAAGATCGAGCATCCGGAAGTGCTGGGCACTTCGGAAGCCAAGGGCATCGTGGACTGAACCCGGCGGAGATCCGAGACCATGTTCCTCCGCTGCACGCTTCCATCGGCCACGCTGGCCCTGGCCGCGCTCGCGGCCGTCGCCTGCCCGTCCCCGGCCGCCGCCGCGCAATCGCGCGCGCCGGTCTACCGTGAGATCAAGGACTGGGTGGTGGCCTGCGACAACACCGCCCGCTGCGAAGCGGCCGGCACGGGCGAAGACTATCCGCAACTGATCCTGCGGCTGGTCAGCGAAGCCGGGCCGGACGGCGCCCCGACCCTGTTGCTGGAAGCGGAAACCGCCATCGATCCGGCCACGCTGCGCCTGGACGGGCGACCCTTCGCCGCGGCTGCGCTGCTGCAGCCCGCAGCCGCCGGCGACGACGGCCGGCAACCCATCGGCCGCGACGCCGCCCAAGTACACGCCTTCCTCGACGCCATCCGCAACGGCGAGCGCCTCAGCGCCGGCGACGGCGACGGAGCCCCGGCCGCCTCGCTGGCCGGCCTGTCCGCGGCACTGCTGCTGATCGACGAAACCCAGGGCCGGCTGGGCACGGTCACCGCCCTGCTCCGCCGCGGCCCGTTGCCCGCCTCGCGGGTGCCGGCCGCAGCGCCCGCCCCCGTGCTGCCGCGCGCCCACGCCGGCGCGCCGCCGCTGACGGACGCGCAGCGGCGACGGCTGGTACAGACCGTGCGCGCAACCGCGGAATTGCAGCGCGAGGACTGTTCCGTCGAGGCCGGCTCGGCCTACGACGAGGCCGAGCCGCTGAACGCGGACGAAGCCCTGGTCCTCGTCGAATGCTGGCGCGGCGCCTACCAGTCCACCAGCCTGGCGTTCCGCCTGCGGCGCGACGGATCGGGCACGCCGCAGCGCGTGCGGCTGGCGCTGCCGTTCGCCGTCGACGGCGAAACCCGCGTCGTGGAGGAATTCACCGGCGCGAGCTACGGGAAGGGCGAACTGTCCCACTTCGCCAAGGGGCGCGGCCTCGCCGATTGCGGGGAAAGCGCGGGCTGGGTCTTCGACGGCCGCGACTTCCACCTTCGGCACTACCACCGGCTGGGCCAGTGCCGCGGCGGCAGCCCCGGCGAATGGCCGGCGCTGTGGCGCAGCCGCGGCGACTGAGCGCCGCCGCGCTGCGGCAGGACCGGATCAGCGCGCGACCAGCACCGGCACCGGGCTGGTGGCGATGACCTTCAGCGCCACCGAGCCGACCAGCAACTGCTTCAGGGCGCCGCGGCCGTGCGTGCCCATGACCACCAGCTCCGACTTCAGCGCCTTGGCCTGCTTGACGATACTCTCGGCGGCCTCGCCGACCACGTACTTCTCCGCGAACGGCAGCCGGGCCCGCTTCATCGCGGTGCGCGCCTTCTTCATCGCGTAGGCGGCGTTCTCGGCGTGGTAGCGCTCCACGCCCTCCTTGCCCAGGTTCAACGCCACCGAGCGCAGCAGCGGCGCGTCGACGTACAGCAGGGTGACGGACGGCGGCTCGGCCAGCGACTTGCTCAATTCGACCAGGTGGCGGACGGCGGCCATGCCGATCTCGCTCCCGTCCACGGCCAGCAGGATGTTCATCGTCGTGCTCCTCGGATCGCGCGCGCGGGATGCGCGCCCACGGGAGCATTCTGCGACCGTCCGCCGCAGGCTGCACTGATCAGGATCAATCGTCCCGGCCGGGACGGCGCGCGGCCCGCGCGGCGGTTCGCGGACCAGCGGGAACGCGCGGCCCGCACGGGCGCAGGCGGCTCACCATTCCGTCTGCTGCGGCAGCAGGTCGTGCAGTTCGCGGTCGGTCAGGTTGCGCCAGCGGCCCGGCTTCAGGTCGCCCAGCTTCACGTTGTCGATGCGCACGCGCCGCAACTGGGTGACGCGGTAGTCGAAGGCCGCGGCCATCAGCCGGATCTGCCGGTTCAGGCCCTGGGTGAGGACGATGCCGAAGCCGAACTTGGCGATGCGGCGGGTGCGGCACGGCAGCGTCGTCTGCCCGTGCACCCGCACGCCGCGGGCCATGCCGCGCAGGAATTCGTCGGTGACCGGCTTGTTCACCGCCACCAGGTATTCCTTCTCGTGGCGGTTCTCCGCGCGCAGGATCTGGTTGACGATGTCGCCGTTGCTGGTCAGCAGGATCAGCCCTTCGGAGTCCTTGTCCAGCCGGCCGATCGGGAAGATGCGCTGCTCGTGGCCCACGAAGTCCACGATGTTGCCCTTCACCGAGGACTCGGTGGTGCAGGTGACGCCCACCGGCTTGTTCAGCGCGATGTAGACGTGCCGGCGCTTGCCGGCCCTGGCGGTGCGCGCCTTCAGCGGCTGGCCGTCCACCAGCACCGTGTCGCCCTCGCCCACCACCGCGCCCACGCCGGCGGGCCGGCCGTTGACGGTGACGCGGCGCTCGCCGATCAGGCGGTCGGCCTCGCGGCGGGAACAGAAGCCGGTGTCGGCGATGTGCTTGTTGAGGCGGACGGTCATGCCGCCCATTATCCGCGATCCTCAGCCGGCCACGGCGAGCCGCATCGATCCGGCCTGCGCGGCCTCCTCGTACGACCAGGCCGCGACCAGGTCCGGCAGCGGGCACGGCACGTGCACGCCGTAGCCCTGCACGTGGCAGATGCCCAGGTCCGCCAGTTGCCGCATGACGGCCTCCGACTCCACCCATTCGGCGATGGTCTCCTTGCCCAGCGCCCGGCCCATCTGGCTCATCGAGCGCACCAGCGCCACGTCGGACTCGCCGTCGCTCAGGTCGCGGATGAAGCTGCCGTCGATCTTGAGGATGTCCACCGCCAGTTGCTTGAGGTAGCCGAAGGAGGACAGGCCGCTGCCGAAATCGTCCAGCGCCACCCGGCAGCCGTGTGCGTGCAGCACGTCGATGAAGCGGCAGGCGTCGTCGAGGTTGCCGATCACCGCGGTCTCGGTGATCTCGAAGCACAGCCGCGAGGCGACCTGCGGGTGCCGGGCCAGCAGGCCGTCCACGTGCTCCAGGAAGGCCGGCTCGGCGATGGACTGCGCGGACACGTTGACGTGGCACAGGTCCAGGCAGGCCAAGTGCGCCGGGCTGGCCGCCAACTGCTCGAACACGGCGTCGACCACGTAGCGGTCCACCGCCAGCGCCTGCCCGTAGCGCTCCATCGCCGGCAGGAAGGCGCCGGGCGCGTGCAGCACGCCGTCGCGGTCGAGCAGGCGCACCAGCACCTCGTACTGCAGCCGGTCGCTGCCGTCCAGCGGCACGATCCGCTGCGCGTGCAGGCACAGGCGCTTCTCGCTGATCGCCAGTTGCGTGTGCGCCACCCATTCCAGTTCATGGCGGCGCCGCGACAGGGTCGGGTCGCTGTCGCGGTAGCCGCGGATGCGGTTGCGTCCTTCTTCCTTGGCCACGTAGCAGGCGGCGTCGGCGGCGCGCAGCAGCCAGTCCACGTCGCCGGCGCTCTCGTTCATCTCGGCCACGCCGATGCTGCAGTTGAGCCCGAAGGTGCGCCCGTCCCACTGGAAGGTGGCGGTGGCCAGCATGGCGTGCACGCGCGCCATCGCCGCCTCGGCGCCCTCCAGGGTGGTGTCGTGCAGCAGCACCGCGAATTCGTCGCCGCCCAGCCGCCCCAGCCAGTCGTCACGGCGCAGGTGCGCCGACAGCACCGAGGCGAAGTGGCACAGGAAGCGGTCGCCGGCCTCGTGCCCGCAGGAATCGTTGACCAGCTTGAACTGGTCCAGGTCGATGTAGCACAGCGCGTGCCGCATCCGCTGCGCGCGCGCCTGCGTCAGCGCCCGCTCCAGGCGGCGGGCGATCTCGCGCCGGTTGATCAGGCCGGTGAGTTCGTCGTGGCTGGCCTGGTGGGCGATCTCGCAGGCCAGCGCGTGCGCGTCGGACACGTCCTCCATCAGCACGAACACCTGGTCCTGCGCCGGCGAGCGCCCGGCCACCATCGAGGCCGTCCAGCGCACCCAGCGCACGCTGCCGTCCGCGCGCAGCAGGCGGCGCTCGCCCGGCGCCATCATCCGCGGCCAGTCGATGCCGCCGGCCGCGTCGCGCGGCAGGTCCTCGCGCAGCAGCACCTGTTCCAGCCGCCACTGGCGCAGCGTGCACAGCGGCTGGTCGAGGATGCCCGCCAGCGCTTCGTTGGCCTGGGTGAAGCGCCCCTCGCGGTCCATCTTGAGCATGCCCACCACCGACTGGTGGAAGGCCACGCGGAACTCGCTCTCGGTCTCGCGCACGTGCCGCAGGGTGCACCACATCAGCCGCAGCGCGTAGGCGGACAGCACCAGGACCGCCAGCAGGCTGAGCCCGAGCAGCGCGCCCCGGATCATCCGCGATCCGTCGGCCAGGGCGCGGGAGAAGGCCAGTTCGGTCGGCCGCAGGCGGCGGTCGATCCCGTCCAGTTGCTGCTGGTAGGCGGCGATCTCGGCCGCCTCCAGCGGGCCGTCGCGGTGGCGCCGTTCCAGTTCGTCGGCCAACTGCGCCAGGCGCAGGATGTCGGTCTCGGCCTGCTTCCACAGGCGCACGGAATCGCGGAAGAACGGCGCGTCGGAGAACAGCCGGTACATCCAGACGATGCGTTCGATGTCGCCGGGCGCATTCTCGCCCTGCAGGAAGCCGCGGCGCGCGGCCTCCAGGTCGACCGGCCGCCGGTCCAGCGCCTCGCGCGCGTCGCGGTCGCCGAGCGGCACGCGCAGCGCCTGCCGCGCCTCGGCCAGATCGGCAGGGTCGCCCTGGCCGGCGTAGCGGTACAGGCTGTGCACGGTCCGCTGCTGCGCCTTGGACCAGTGGCCTTCGCCGACGATGTATGCGGTCGCGCCAGCCTGCATCTCCAGGATGGCGGCGATCAGCAGGGCGCCCATGCCCGACAGCAGGATCAACCCGGCCACCCGCCACGGCAACCCGTGCAGGTGCTTTGCGCCCTCGTGCCCGTCATGCGGACCGGCGGGCGCGACTTCCCTGATGTCCACTTCCTACCCCCAACGTTCGGCGGCCATCCCGACGAGGCCTGCCTGATCAGGGTCATCGGCCGATCGCGGCGATGCTTGAGGGTGAAGTGCGACGGAATGCCGCAGCGGCCCGGCGCGGGGCCGGGTTCAGGAAACGGCTTCGGCCAGCGGCAGCGCCGCGACCACCCGGTTGCGGCCGCCGCGCTTGGCGGCGTACATCGCTTCGTCCGCGCGCCGCAGCAGCGAGGCGCCGTCGACGTCGTCGTCCTGCAGGGTGGCCACGCCGATGCTGGCGGTGAGCGCCAGCCCGGCGATGCCGAGTTCCTCGCCGGTCACCGCCACCAGCCGCCGCATGGCCTCCAGCCGCTCCTTCGCGGCCACGGCGCCGACGCCCGGCAGCATCACCAGGAACTCCTCGCCGCCCATGCGGATGACGTCGGCCGGGTCGCGCACCGCCAGGGTCAGCGTCTGCGCCACCGCCACCAGCACACGGTCGCCGGCGGCGTGGCCGTGCACGTCGTTGATGCGCTTGAACAGGTCGATGTCCAGGAAGCCCACCGACAACTCGGTGTCCTCGGCGCGCGCGGCCTGCAGGTGCTGCTCCAGCCGGCGCAGGCCGGAGCGCCGGTTCGGCAGGCCGGTCAGGGCGTCGGTGTCGGCCAGCGTCTGCATCTCGTCGCGCTGCCGGCGCAGGCGTCCCAGCCGCAGGTTGACCACGTAGGCGGTGACGGTCAGGAACCAAGTGATCGAGAGCTGGATGGCCTCGATCCGGTATTCCACCAGCAGTTTGTTGGAGGCCAGGTCCAGCAGGCCCATGGCCAGGAACGGCAGCAGCGCGGCGATCCCGGCCGCCGCGTCCATGTGCCGGCGCCACAGCATCAGCGCGCCCACCGCCAGGATCAGCGGCATGACCGCGCCGAAGGCCCGGTCGATGCCGAGCGCGAACAGGCCCAGCGCCGGCATCGGCAGGATCACCGCCAGCAGCACGCCGAAGGTCCAGCACGCGCCGGCCACCCACAGCACCCACTGGCGCGAGCGCGGCCACAGGCGGCTACCGCCGACCAGGGTCCACAGCACGTAGAGCAGAGTCGACATCCCCATGCAGGAGAACGCCACCAGCCAGCGCGATTCGTCGTCGCCCACTGGCAGCCAGGGCTCGGGATAGCCGCTCAGGCCGCTCAGCACCGCCTGCCAGACCACTGCGACCGCGCACAGCAGCGCATAGCCCAGGAACAGCGCGTCGCGCGCGCTCAGGAAGCCCATCAGCGCGTTCAGCGCCAGCGCGATGGCGATCGCCAGGCAGGCCGTGCGGACCAGCAGGCGCGCGGTGTCGATCTGCTGGACCGGGCTGGGCGCGCCGATGCGCACGGTCGGGATCCAGTCGGCCTTCAGCGGCCTGGCCCAGGCCACCCGGATCGGCTGCATGTCGCCGGCCTGGGGCACCACCACCATGCCCACGCCGGCGCGGAAGCGCGAATCGCGCGTGCGCGCGTCGTGCATGCGCCCGCAGACCTCGCGGTCGCCGTGGTGCACCCGCACTTCGCCGGCGAAGATGTTGAAGACGTTCACCGCCTGCGGCGCGCCCGACCAGCCGCCGGGCGGGGGCGGAATATCGACGTGCTCGTCCAGCCCCGCCAGCACTTCCGGCGTGCAGTGGCGCACCGGGGCCTGTTCCGAGGTCGGCGCGCCGGTGACCAGGTAGTCGCGGCCCGACAGTGGCGCGGCGGAAGCCAGGCACGGCCACAGCACGAGCAGCAGCAGCCACCCCGCGATCCAGCCCGATTGCCCCCTGGAATGCTTCACAACGCTCCGTTCCCCGTCGCCCCGCGGATCAACCGCGGGACACGCCTCCCGCGTGCAAGTCCCGTGCCACGCCCCCCGTGGATGCCACGCCCGCCTCAGCTTCCCCGCGGTGCGCCCTTGCGGTGCGGCTTGGGGCCGGGCTTGCCCGGTCCGCTCCTGCCCTTCCCGGGCACAAAGCGACGCGGCGGCGCATCGCCGCGCGCCGTGCCGCCATCCTGGCCTTCGCCCAGGCGGTGGATGCGCAACTGCTGGCCGGACACCCAGACCTTCTTCAGGTGCATCAGCACCTCGCGCGGCATGCCCTCGGGCAGGTCCAGCACGGTGTGGTCCTGGTGGATGTCGATGCGGCCGATGTAGCGGCTTTCCAGCCCGGCCTCGTTGGCGATGGCGCCGACGATGTTGGCCGGCTTCACGCCATGGACATGGCCCACCTCGATGCGGAAGGTCTCCATGCCCACATCGGGTTCGCCGCGCGACGGCTTGTCGGCGCGCGGCGCTCTTGCAGGAGGGGCTTCGGCCCCGACCTCATGATCTCGCCCGCGCCGTGCGGTCGGGGCCGAAGCCCCTCCTACAGTGCGCTCCTCGCGCTCGCGGCGCGGGGCGTTGCCGTAGGTCTCGCTGCGGGCGGGACGCTCGCGCGGGGCGCGCTCCTGCGACAGCAGCAGCGGGGTGTCGCCCTGCACCATCTTCGCCAGCGCGGCGGCGATCTCCACCGCCGGCACGTTCTGCTCGCGCTCGTAGCGTTCGACCAGCACGCGGAACTCGCCGGCCTGGCCCGAGCCCAGGGTGTCGGTGATGCGGTCGAGGAACTTCTGCACGCGGCGGTCGTTCACCGCCTCCACGCTCGGGAGCTGCATCTCCTCGATCGGCTGGCGGGTGGCGCGCTCGATCGCGCGCAGCATGCCCTTCTCGCGCGGGGTGACGAACAGGATCGCCTCGCCGCTGCGTCCGGCGCGGCCGGTGCGGCCGATGCGGTGGACGTAGCTCTCGGTGTCGTAGGGGATGTCGTAGTTCAGCACGTGGCTGATGCGCTCCACGTCCAGGCCGCGCGCGGCCACGTCGGTGGCGACCAGGATGTCCAGCTTGCCGTCCTTGAGCTGCTGGATGGTCTTCTCGCGCTGCGCCTGCTGCATGTCGCCGTTGATGGCGGCGGCGGCCAGGCCGCGCGCCTGCAGCTTCTCGGCCAGTTCCTCGGTGGCGGCCTTGGTGCGGGCGAACACGATCATGCCGTCGAACGGCTCCACTTCCAGGATGCGGGTCAGCGCGTCCAGCTTGTGCATGCCGCTGACCCACCAGTAGCGCTGGCGGATGTTGGCCGAGGTGGTGGTCTTGGCCGCGATGGTGACCTCGACCGGTTCCTTCAGGTAGGTCTGGGCGATGCGGCGGATCGCCGCCGGCATGGTCGCGGAGAACAGTGCCACCTGGCGCGTCTCCGGCGTCTTCTTCAGCACGGTCTCGACGTCGTCGATGAAGCCCATGCGCAGCATCTCGTCGGCTTCGTCCAGCACCAGCGTGGTCAGGCCGGACAGGTCCAGCGAGCCGCGCTCCAGATGGTCGATCACGCGGCCGGGGGTGCCCACCACCACGTGCACGCCGCGCTTGAGCGCCTGCAACTGCGGGTAGTAGCTCTGGCCACCGTAGATCGGCAGCACGTGGAAGCCGGGGATCTTCGCCGCGTATTTCTGGAACGCCTCGGCCACCTGGATGGCCAGTTCGCGGGTCGGCGCCAGCACCAGCGCCTGCGGTCGGGCCGCGTCCAGGTCGATGTTGGCCAGCACCGGCAGCGCGAACGCCGCGGTCTTGCCGGTGCCGGTCTGCGCCGTGCCCAGCACGTCGCGGCCGGCCAGCATGGCGGGGATGGTGGCGGCCTGGATTGGCGACGGGGTCTCGTAGCCCACTCCGGCGACGGCCGCCATGACGGGGGCCGGCAGGCCCAGGTCGGCGAACAGGAGGGGGGCGGACGGGGGGGATTCGGTGGACATGCGGAGACTCCGGGGGCGTCGCGGAGCCGCGCGCCGAGCCGCGTATTGTGCGCCTTCGGGGGGCCGCTGTCGCGTTGCAGCACGGCGGTGCCTTCACACGGGCACGGGCCGTGATGTTCCGGGCGCGGCGGCGAATCACCTTCCAGACCCGCACAATCGAGCCGATGCCCGGATGCGATCCACCCCCGCCATGACCACGGACACGGACGCCCGCGAAGGTTTCCAGGCCCTGCTGCAGGCCCACCGCGGCATCGTCGCCAAGGTGGCCGGCACCTATGCCTGGCACCCGGACGACCGCGACGACCTGATGCAGGAGATCGCGGCGCAGTTGTGGCGCGCCTGGCCCCGCTACGACCCGCAGCGCCCGGTCGCCACCTGGATGTACCGGATCGCGCTGAACGTGGCGATCTCCCATGTCCGCGGCCGCACGCGCGGCGTGCAGCCCGAGGCCTGGGACGAAGGCCACCGGGAACTCGCTGATCCGCAGGCGCACGACCACGAAGGCCGCCAGCAGGTCGATCTGCTGTACCGCTTCATCCAGGCCCAGCCGCCGCTCGACCGCGCCCTGTTGCTGCTCTACCTGGAAGACCGCAGCCACCGCGAAATCGCCGACGTGCTGGGCCTGAGCGAAACCAACGTGGGCACCAAGATCGGCCGGCTGAAACAGCGGCTGCGCCAGGAGCTCTGACCCGATGACTCTTTCCCACGGAACGACCGCCATGGAATCCGACGACCTGAAACTAGCATGGCAGGCGCTCTCGCGCCACCTGGAACGCAACGACGCGCTGCAGACCCGCGTGCTGCTGGAACAACGCAAGCGCAAGGCGATCACCCGCCTGCGCCCGCTGTTCTGGGGCCAGGTGGTGCAGACACTGTTCGGCGCGCCCTTCATCCTGCTGGCCGCGCTGCTGTGGATCCGCGGCGGACAGTCTGCCGACGGCCTGCCGTGGACGACCCTCGTGGCCGGCGTCGTCGTGCAGCTCTACGGCATCGCGACCGTCGCGATGGCCGGCGAAACGCTGCGCCGCATCGGACAGGTCGATTACGCGCTTCCCATCCTCGATATCCAGAAGCGGCTGGCCGCGCTGCGGCGCACGTACGTCCTCAACGGCATGCTCGCCGGCCTGCCGTGGTGGTTCCTGTGGGTGCCGCTGCTGATGGTGCTGGCGGGCCTGGGCGGCACCGATCTGTACGCCCGCGCACCAAGCATGGTGTGGACCGGGCTGGGCGTCGGCGCGGCCGGGCTGGCGGCGACGGCCTGGTTCCACCGCTGGTCGCGCGATCCCGCGCGCACGCGCCTGGCCAGGGCGATGGAGGACAGCGTGACCGGCGGCAGCCTGCGCCGCGCACGCGCGGAGATCGAGGAGATCGCCCGCTTCGAGGCCGACTGAGCCAGCCGTCGCGTAGACTGCGCGCATGCCGCGCATCGACTTCGACCTTGACCGGGCCCACGAATACGTGGAACTCAACCAGTTGCTGAAACTGGTCGGCATCGCCGACAGTGGCGGCCAGGGCAAGGCCATCGTCGCCAGCGGCGCGGTGACGGTGGACGGTGCGGTGGAACTGCGCAAGACCGCCAAGATCCGCGCGGGCCAGACCGTGCGGATCGACGAAGTGGAAATCCGGGTGATCCCGGCGGGCTGAATCCGGCGACGCAAGAGGCCCGGCACCGGGCAGCCGTTCCCCTGCTTACGGCGACGTGCCCGAGGTGTTGTCCGGTGGCAGGGCGGGCTCGCCATCGCTGTCCGCGATGCGGTCGAACTCGGACAGGGGACTGTCGGCGGGGCACTTGGCGTCCGGGAAGCCGAACTTGGTGCGCAGCGCCAGGCCGCAGGCCTGCATGTCGTCCAGGCCCGCGCCTGCGGTCTTGCACTTGCCGTCGAAGTTGCGCAGGAAGGCGTCCCGCCGCATCACGAAGTCGTCGCCGCAGCGGCGCATCAGTTGCAGCCGGTCGAGGTCGTCCTGCGCGGCGTTGGTGCCGTCCAGGCCGTATTCCTGCAGTTCGTTCGCGCTGAGCAGGCGCAGGCGCCGGTTGGGCACGGTCATCATCAGGTCGGCCACCGCCACCGCCACGCCGTTGCGCTCCAGGTAGTCCTTCACCCGCCCGTAGACGCCGCGCAGTTCCTCGCTGAGCTGGCTGCGCGTAGTGGCGGTGGAGCTCATGCGGATGATGCGGTGCACGCCGACCTTGCCGGAGATCATCCGGTTGTCGCCCGCGCCCAGCACGAACACGCAGGCGCTGTGGCAGACCGAATCCTCGCGCACCCAGATGGTCCAGTGGCGCGTGCCGATGGCGTCGCCCACCTTCAGCGCGTCCTCGACCTGGCCACCGGCCGAGTCCAGGTCCAGGATGCGCTTGCCGATGTCCATGCGCTGAGCGATGTCGGACACGCGCACGACCAGTTCGGTGAAGTCCGCGGCGATCTTGCCCTGGTAGCGCAGCCGCACCACCCCGCCCTTCTGGCACGGCGACAGGGCGTCGACCACGCTGAAGAAGGCCAGCGATTCCAGCGGAATGCCGTCGCCTTCCTCGGTGTTGTAGTCGGCCTGGCAGCTTATCCACGCCTTGCCTGAAGTCACCTTGGCCGCCGGCCAGTCGGTGGGCAGCAGGTTGTCTGTGGCGGCGGCATCGCCCTCCTTCGGCGCCGGGCCGGTGGACAGCGCACCGTCGCTGCGCTCGCCGTTGTCGCCCCCGGCGGCCTGCGGCGACGGGCGGCCTTCGGTGCGTGCCTCGGGCGCCTGCGCCTGCGCGTCCGGCGCCAGTTCCGGCGCAGTCTCCCGGCAGCCGGCCAGGGCCGCGACGGCGAGCAACAACGGGGCGATCCGGGAAGGGCGCAGAGGGCGGGACAGCATGGATCCGGTGCAGGACGCCGCGCGGCCATGGCGGCCGCGCGGCAGGTGGGAGGTACCCTAGTCTAGGGCGAAACCCCGCGCCCTGTTCCACTCGCCGATGAACCCCGGCGGCGTCCCGCGCCGCGGACGCCGCCGGGCCGCGGGATGGCCTACAGCGCCGCCGAGCGCGGCGCGCCCGCGTAGTCGATCACCAGCGCCACGCGGCGGTTGTCGCGGCCGGCGTCGCCAACGGCGCCTTCGCGCACCTGGCGGTTGCGGTCTTCGCCGTAGCTCACCGCGCGCACCTGGGTGGCGGCCAGCCCGCCCGTGCTCACCAGGTAGTCGCGCACGGCCTCGGCGCGGCGCTGGCCCAGGCGCTTGTTGTACGCCGCCGAACCGGCCGGATCGGCGAAGCCCTCGACGGTGACGATGGCGTCGGAATGGCTGTCGTGCAGCACCCGCGCGAAGTCGTCCAGCAGCGGCTTGTCCTGCTCGCTGAGGGTGGCGTCGTTGGTGGCGAAGTGCGCGCCGGTCTCCACCCGCGTGCGGCCCGCGAGTTGCGTGACCAGGGCGTCGTGCTTCTGCGAGAGCGCGTCGATCTGCGATTGCAGGCGCTGGTCGGTGGCGCGGAGTTCGGCGATGGTGCTGTCGAATTCGGCGCGCTTGATGTAGTTGGAGCAGCCGCCGAGCGCGATGGCCGACAGGCTGACGGCGAGAAGGACATGGCGGGACGTTCTTGCCATGGGAGGAGTCTCCTTGCATGGGCATCCGGCACGGCAGCGGGCGTGCGCAGGAGGCCGGGTTGTTCCGAAGCGCTGCGCCGGGACTGTCGTTCACGGACTTCATGCAAGGCGTGAAGATCGTAAACGGATGTTCAGGCTGCGCCGCCATGGCGGCGCGCGCGGCATCGATGCGTTCCCAACGGCGCCGCAAGTCGTTGAGCAAGCGGGGCTTGCGCGCATTCATCCTGATGACGGAGGGTGCGCACCGGCGCGGATGGACCGCGCCTGTACATCATCGTGAAACCATGATGGCGATCACCCCGATGCGCGGATGGCGCGGGAGGAAGCCTTCATCGCAGTGGTCGGGCCCTTCTTCGTCGCACGGCGGCTGTAATCGCTTCCACGACAGCCGCGGCCATGCGGTCGTGATGCGGAATCCGCGCATCGCACCGCCTTCCGGTGCCCTTATCCGGCGCTTCGCGACCGCGAAAGCGTGCGGCGGGTTGCAACCTGCCTGCGTGCCGGTTGCGGCACTAATGTGATTTTTGTATCACATTGGCACGGGGCGGAGCCCTGCAGGGGACGAGATTGGCAATACACCAGGACCTTCGCCGGCCCATGCAGTGGGCCCAGCGTTTTGCGGCTGCGATGGCCTGGAGCCTGGCGGCTGCGTTCGCGCTGCTGGGGGAAGGGTCCGGCCACGCCTTCGACGACAGCCTGCCGCTGGTCGGCGTGCTGGTGCTGATCGCCACCTGGCGCAACGAGCGGGCGCGCGTGCGCCTGGTGGTCGCGGTGTTCGTCACTCTGCTGCTGGCCGTGCACGGGGCGCAGACCACTTCGCTGGCGGGCTGCCTGGTGCTGGTGGCGGCGGGCGGCATCGCCTGGGTGCGCCTGCTGGAGCGCGGCCCGTGGCCGGAATTCCTGCTGCGCCTGTTCGCCGCGCTGCTGCTGTTGCTGGCGGCGCAACCGGTGCTGGCGGCCCTGCAGACGGGCGGTCCCGGCGGCGAGGTCAGTTGGTCGCTGGCGCTGTCGGCGCTGGCGACCTTCCTGCTGGTCAACACGCCCGCACTGCGCGCCGGCATGCGCCTGGAAACCTCGGTGGAGCTGACCGCGTTCGTGCTGGCGCTGACGCTGCTGGCGCTGGTGGGATGGCATGCCACGGACAGTCTGGTCGGCCGCATGGGCGTGAACTACCTGCCGATGCGCCCGCTGTCGGCGATCTGCGTCGCGCTGGTGGCGGTGGCGATGCTGTGCCGGCAGTACGGCCACCTGCGCCTGGCCTGGGCCGCGCTGGCACTGGTCGCGCTGCCGCTGGTACTCACGCTGTTGCAGACGCGGTTCGGCATGACCACGCCGTTGAACCAGATACTGTTCGACATCGGCTGGCTGCCGCGCGCCGACGTGCCGCTGATCGGCGGCTACACCGACTACGGCGTGCTGACCGCATGGGTGGCGGTGGCGGTGATGCCCGCGGCCGGGCAGCGCTGGGAACTGTGGCGGCGCGGGCTGGTGCGCGGGCTGGGCATCGCACTGGCCTCGGTGGCCGGCATGGCCGCGCTGGGCCTGCTGATGCAACTGCCCTTCCACGGCACCGGCGCCTCCGGCTACCGCATCTCGCTGACCGCCACGCTGCAACTGGTGCTGCTGGGGCTGTCGCTGGCGGTGGTGGGCGAAGGCTCGTTGCGCGAGCGCGTGTTCAACGTGCTGCCGATGGCCGCCGCGCTGCTGCTGGGCGGCATGTACTGGGTGGCGGCCACCGCCGACCGCGATGCGATGACGCGCAAGGTCATGCAGACCCAGATCGCCACCGCCGAGCCCACGTTCCTGCGCGGCATCGAACTGCGCCGCGGCTCGCTGCGCCAGCTCTCGGCGGCGCTGGCCGCGGCCCGCCCGGAGGCGATGCAGCAGGTGTTCGACCACCACGTCGAAGAGATGGTCCGCACCTACATCGCGTTCCGGGTGGTGCGCAGCGCCGGCGACGAAGGCCCGGAGCTGCGCTGGGCCATGCCCGGCCCCGCGCTGCCGGCCGCGCCCTCGCCGCCAGCGCCGGTCGCAGAGGGCGGCGTGCTGCAACCGGTCGCCGGCGGCTGGTGGCTGACCGTGGACGTGGCCGGGCGGCGCACCCAGGCGTTCATCGCGCTGGACGATTTCCTCGTCACCCTCAGCCGCATGGCGATGTCCGACCGCCCGGTGCGCGCCACCGCCGACGGCATCGCGCCGGTGGAGCAAGGCGACCCCTCGGGCCAGCCGCTGTCGGTGCAGACCGTCAACCTGCCCGGCCACCCGGTGACGCTGGAGCTGTGGGCGCCGCCAGCGGTGAACTCCTTCGCCCTGCCGCGCGCGCTGGTGGTGGGCGGGCTGAGCAGCGGACTGCTGATCGCACTGGCGCTGTTCCTGCTGGACATGGCGCGGCGGCGCTCGCGCGAAGTGGCCGAGACCGCGCAGTCGCTGCTGCTGGAGACCGAGCGCCGGCTGGATGCGCAGCGCCGCCTCAACGACGCCGCCGCGCTGGACAGCGCCACCGGCCTGCCGCGCTTCTCGGCGCAGGCCACGCTGATCTCCGAGCGCATCGCCGCCGGCAGCACGCTCGGGCACGGGCTGGCCATCGTCGACCTGGACGGTTTCGGCATGGTCAACGATTCCTTCGGCCACGACGGCGGCGACGAAGTGCTGCGGCGCATGGGCCAGCGCATCGGCGGCGCCTGCGCAGAGCTCGGCCAGGTCTACCGCTACGGCGGCGAAGGCTTCCTGGCCCACTTCCCCGCCATCGACATCGACCAGCTCACCCGCGTGGCCGAGGACATCCGCCGCGCGGTCGGCCAGCCGCTGGCGCTGTACACGACGCATCCCTCGTTCACGGTGACCGCCAGCATCGGCCTGGCGCACGCACCGGAGCACGGGCACGACCTGCAAAGCCTGTTGCGCAGCGCCGACGAAGCGCGCCACGTGGCCAAGCGCGCCGGTCGCAACCAGGTGCGCCTGCCCGCCGCGGCCTCGCAACAGCAGGCCAGCGACCGGCTCAGCCGGGTGACCGCGCTGCGCGAAGCGGTGGCGCGCGGGCAGTTGCGGCTGGTCTACCAGCCCATCGTCGCCGGCGATTCGCTCAAGCTGAGCGGGTTCGAGGCACTGGCGCGCTGGCGCCATCCGGCCTGGGGCGAGATCCCGCCGTCGCTGTTCATCCCGCTGGCCGAAAGCGCCGGGCTGATGGAGGACATCGGCCACTTCGTGCTGGAACAGGCCTGCGGGCAACTGGCGCGCTGGCGCGGCATGGGCCTGCGCGACCTGAGCATGGCGGTCAACCTGTCGGCCAGCCAGCTCGCACAGCCCGGGCTGGTGCCGTGGATCGCCGACTGCCTGCACCGGCACGCGCTGCCCGCCGACGCGCTCACGCTGGAACTGACCGAGAGCATGCTGGTGGAAGACATGGGCGCCGCGCAGCACGTGCTGCAGGCGCTGGACGCGCTGGGCATCGGCCTGGCGCTGGACGATTTCGGCACCGGCTATTCCAGCCTGGCCTACCTGCGGCAGTTGCCGCTGGACCTGCTGAAGATCGACCGCAGCTTCGTCGACGGCATCGCCGCCGGCGGGGCCGACCACGCCATCGCCCGCACCATCGTCGTGCTGGCACGCGAAATGGGCCTGCGGGTGATCGCCGAGGGCGTGGAGACGCAGGAACAACTGGCCGCCCTGCAACGGCTGGGCTGCGAGGAGATGCAGGGCTATTTCTTCGGCCGCCCGATGGAGGTGGACGAAGCCACCGCGGCGGCGCGCGGCGAACTGCGCGGCAGCCCGGCCTGAAGCCGGCGCGGCGGCGGGCATCGTGCACCGCCGGAACCGGGCGGTATTGCGGCTTGCGTCGCGCGCGCAGGCTGCGCCTCGCTGCATCTGGCCGGTCGCGGCCGCCGGCGGCGTATCAGGGGCACAGGGGCTTTCACGGCGTGTTCGCGCGCCATCGGTTCGGATGTCGCCATGCCCCGCTCCCCCGCCCACGCCCCCCTGCCCTGGCTGCCCCGGCTGGCCTTCATGGGTCTGGGCATGGCGCTCGCCCTGACCTTCGGCGCGCTGTTCCCGTGACGGGCGCTCAGTCCCGCGCCGCGTCCTGCGACGCCTGCGGGTCCAGCGCCGACGCCCACACCAGCGCCTGCGCGCGTTCCTCCGGCGCGAACGTGCGCACCTCCGAGTGCGGCAGGAACTTCGCCGCCAGTTCGGTGACAGCAACCAGCCAGCGCTTGTCGGTCACCACCGCGACGCGCGCGAAGCGGCCGTATTCGCCCCACTGCGAAACGGCGTAGCGCAGGTCCTTGCTCAGCGCCTCCATCGTCAGGCTCTCCATGTCGGCCACGTCGCTGACCACCGCCACCCGCGGGAAGCGTTGCAAGCGCGCTTCCAGGTCGGCGATGCAGGCGTCGTAGTCCTCGCCGGTCAACCGGCCGATGAAACGGTAGGCGCCCACGTGCGGCGGGCTGGCAAGGATCTCGAGCATGGTGCGTCTCCGGGCGGCAGGAAGCGACCCCAAGGTAGCCGCCGGCATGTCGGCGCGACGTCAATCGCTCCGCCCCGCTAGGCGTTCAGTCGCGCCGCCGCAGCCGCCAGAACCCGATGTCGCGCCGCAGCCGGTAGCCCAGCCTTTCGTACAGGCCCTTGGCCCGCGGATTGTCGTGGCTGACGTGCAGGAACGGCCGCACGCCGCGCGCCAGGGTCTCGCGGGTCAGCCAGGCCGTCAGCCGTCCGGCATGGCCCTGCCCGGCGAAGTCCGGGTGCGTGCAGATGGCGCTCATCTCGCGGCTGCCCACGTCGCCCAGGCGCTCGCCGATCATCGCCGCCAGCCGGCCGTCGCGGTAGATGCCGAAGTAGCGCCCCATCTCCATGGTGCGCGCGCGGAAATAATGCGGATAGACCAGCGCGGTGAGCGCCAGCACGTCCTCGCGCTGCGCCGGCCCCAGCGGCACGATCCCGTCCACCTCCACCGGTGCCGGCGGCGCGTCGCAGACCATCTGCGCCAGCGGGCGGAACGCGTGCAGCTCCCATGCCGGCGGAACGCGCGGGGCCACGCCGATCAGGTAGACCGATTCGTCGCGCGCCACCAGCGTTTCCAGCGCGTCGCCGGCTTCGGCGTCCGCCGCGGCCACGCCCAGGAACGGCGCATGGTCGGCCGGATACCGCGCCACCGGGCCCTCGCGCAGGGCGAGCGGGCGATGGATCGAATCCAGCGCGGACCAGAAGGGATTGTCGAGTGCGTCGTGCATGGCGTGCGTGCAACGGAACCGCCGCGATTATCCGCACGTCGGGCGCCGCCGGCGCAAGCCAGCGCCCGTGCAGCCCGCCGCCCGGCTCCGTATGCTGCCGGCATGCCGAAACCGCCGCACGCCACGCGCCGCCTGCCCGCCCTGCTCGCGGCGCTCGCCCTCGCCGGCTGCGCCAGCGCGCCGCCCGTTCCCACCCGACCGCCCGGCGACGTGCGCGACGAGATCGTCCGCCGCATGCCGGCCCGCGTGGCCGACCGCGAAGGCTGGGCCGCCGACATCCAGGCCGCGTTCGCCGCGCAGCGCATCGAGCCCGGCAGCGAGAACATCTGCGCGGTGCTGGCCATCACCGAACAGGAATCCGGCTACGTGGCCAATCCCGCGGTGGCCGGCCTGCCCCGGATCGCCCGCGCCGAGATCGACCGCCGCGCCGCCGCGCTGCACGTCCCGCGACTGCTGGTCGATGCCGCGCTGGCGCTGCCCTCCTCCGACGGCCGTACCTACGCCGAACGCCTGCAGACGGCGCGCACCGAGCGCGACCTGAGCGAACTGTACGAGGACATGATCGGCCGCGTGCCGCTGGGCCGGCGGTTGTTCGCCGGCTTCAATCCGGTGCAGACCGGCGGGCCGATGCAGGTGGGCATCCCGTTCGCCGAGTCGAAGGCGGCCGGCTATCCGTACCCGGTGCAGGGCAGCATCCGCGACGAAGTGTTCACCCGCCGCGGCGGCCTGTACTTCGGCATCGCCCACCTGCTGGGCTACTGGACGCCGTACACGCGCAAGGTGCACCGCTTCGCCGACTACAACGCAGGCTGGTACGCCAGCCGCAACGCGGCCTTCCAGAACGCGGCCGGCATCGCCGCCGGCGTGCCGTTGGCGCTGGACGGCGACCTGCTGGCGCCCGGCGCGCCGCTGGACAGGCCCGGCCAGACCGAACGCGCGGTGCGCATGCTGGCCGCCGAGCTGCGCATGGACGCGCGCGGCATCCGCGACGCGCTGGAACGCGGCGACCGCCTGGATTTCGACCAGACCGCGCTGTACGCGCGCGTCTACGCACTGGCCGAGGCGCGCGCCGGCAAGCCGCTGCCGCGTGCGGTGATCCCGGGCATCAAGCTGGAGAGCCCGAAGATCACCCGCGAACTGACCACGGCCTGGTTCGCCACGCGGGTGGACGAGCGGTACCAGCGTTGCATGGCGCGTTGAGGGCTGGGTTCTGGCCTCGGCTCGTTGGAGGTCGGGGCTGAAGCCCCTCCTACACGGATCTCACCCGCAACGCGGTCCCTCCTGTAGGAGCGGCTTCAGCCGCGACCGCATGGCTGGAAAAGCGGGAGACGTGGATCAACGCGGATGAAGCCATGGGGTTGATGAAACAGGTGAGGCAGAAGCGGACAAGTGGATGAAGCGGAAGAGAACCAAAGCCTGGAAGGCTTATCCGCGGCATCCGCGTTTATCGGCGTTAATCCGCATTTATGCGTATTGATCCGCGTGAATCCGCAGCCAGAAGGCCCGTCACATGGCTTTTCCTCGGCCGGATGGCAGGATGAACGCCTGCGGGCCGGTGCGCGGCCGGTCGCGTGTCGAATCCGGTCGCGCCGGTTCGTCGTGTCTACGAAGGCGCTCTCCCGGCGCCGCGTTCCCCGGAGGTTTCCCATGCCATACATCGATGGTTTCGTGGCCGCCGTGCCCACCGCCAACAAGCAGAAGTTCATCGACCACGCCCGTCAGGGCGATCCCGTGTTCATCGAGCAGGGCGCCACGCGCGTGGTCGAGTGCTGGGGCGACGACGTGCCCGAAGGCAAGGTCACCGATTTCCGCCGCGCCGTGCAGGCGAAGGACGACGAGAGCGTGGTGTTCTCGTGGATCGAATGGCCCGACAAGCCCACCCGCGACGCCGGCATGCAGAAGATGATGGAGGACCCGCGCCTGTCGCCGGAGAACAACCCCATGCCCTTCGACGGCAAGCGGCTGATCTACGGCGGCTTCGTGCCGGTAGTCGAACTGGGCGATCCCGGCACAGCGTCCGCCTACGTGGACGGCTTCATCATTCCCGCGCCGACGCAGGGCAAGGCGGCCTTCACCGAGTACGCCGACCTCTTCGACAAGATCTTCATGGGCTACGGCGCCACCCGCATCATCGAGGGCTGGGGCGACGACGTGCAGCACGGCAAGCAGACGGACTTCTTCCGCGCCGTGCAGGCGAAGGACGACGAGAGCGTGGCGTTCTCGTGGGTGGAGTGGCCGGACAAGGCCACGCGCGACGCCGGCATGAAGAAGATGATGGAAGACCCGCGCATGGACCCGGCCCATCCCGGCAATCCGCCGATACCCTTCGACGGCCCACGCATGGTCTACGGCGGGTTCGTGCCGATAGTGCACTTGCGCGCCTGAGCACGGCGCACGGCGCACGGCGCACGGCGAAGCATCGCTGCCGTCGCCGCCCGCGGGAACGCCGGCCGGTGGCCACGACGCACGCTTTCCCGCGCGCGCCGCGCGCCTCAGGGAACGACGATGGCGGTGCCGGCCTTCACCCGGTCCAGCGCGATCAGGGTGCGGAAGCTGACGACCAGTTCGTTCTCGGCGAACAGGCGCCGGGTCAGTCCTTCGTAGGTCGGCATGTTCGGCGCGACGATGACCAGGACGAAGCTGATCCCGCCGGTCACGTAGAAGCACTGCTGCACTTCCGGCGTGTTGCGGAACAGCGCCTTGGCGCGATCGGCCGTGGCGGCGCGCTCGTCCTTGAGCTGCACTTCGACGATGGCGGTGATCGTGGCGGACACGGCTTCCGGATCGACGACCGCGACGTTGGCGGCGATCACCCCGGCCTTCTCCATGGCGGCGATGCGCCGCTGCACGGCGGCCGTGGACAGGTTCACGGCTTCGGCGATGGCGCGCTGCGGCGTCTTGTTGTCGCGCTGCACGATGTCCAGGATGGCCCGGTCGTAGCGGTCCAGGACGAAGCCGGGGGTAGGGGCTTTCTTGGGCATGATCGAGCAATCGTTGCGTTTGTGGCCCCAATATAGAGCAAAATCATCGTATCCCTGCGAGTAGATTGCTCGCATGAACACCCTCTCCTCCTCTCGTGCCCTGCCCCTCTCCCGCGCGTCCGGCGCGTGGACCGGGATCGCCTGCGGCATGGGCGCCGGCGCGCTCTGGGGCCTGGTCTTCCTGGCGCCGGAACTGGTGCGGGCGTTCAGTCCGCTGCAACTGACCATCGGCCGCTACCTCTGCTACGGACTGATCGCCGCGGCGTTGATCGCCCCGCGCTGGCGGACGCTGGTCGTGCGCCTGCCGCGGCGCCAGTGGTGGAACCTGGCCTGGCTGGCGCTGGCCGGCAACACGCTCTACTACCTGCTGCTGTCCAGCGCCGTGCAGCAGGGCGGGATCGCGATGACCTCGCTGGTGATCGGCTTCCTGCCGGTCGCGGTGACGGTGATCGGCAGCCGCGACCACGGCGCGGTGCCGCTGCGCAGGCTGCTGCCGTCGCTGCTGCTGTGCGCGGCCGGCGCGTTGTGCATCGGCTGGCAGGCGCTGGCCGGCGGCCCGGCCGCGGGCCAGGCCGGGCGGCCGGTGTTCGGCCTGCTGTGCGCCATCGGCGCGCTGGCGTCGTGGACCGCGTACGCGATCGGCAACGCGCGCTGCCTGGTGCGGCTGGAACAGGTGTCCGCGCACGACTGGAACCTGTTGACCGGCCTGGTCACCGGCGCGCAGAGCCTGCTGCTGGTCCCGGTGGCGTTGGCGCTGGGCACGGCGGACCACGGCGTCGATGCATGGCTGCGGTTCGGCGCGGTGTCGGCGGGCGTGGCGGTGCTGGCGTCCATCGCCGGCAACGCGCTGTGGAACCGGATGAGCCGCCTGCTGCCGCTGACCCTGGTGGGGCAGATGATCCTGTTCGAGACGCTGTTTGCGCTGGTCTACGGCCTGCTGTGGGAACGGCGTCCGCCGACCGCGCTGGAAGTCGCGGCGCTGGCCTTCGTGGTGCTGAGCGTGCTGTCCTGTCTGGCCGCGCACCGCAGGCCGCTGGCGATGGAACCGGCGGCCTGAAGACGGCCGGCGCGCCGGTCATCCGGCGCGGTGCCGGTACCCAGCGAAATCCGCGGCAGGTCGCGCACCCCTTCGGCAGCGCCATCCCCGAATCCGGACGGCGCGCCAGCCCAAGCCGTCCGCCTGCCGCACGCGGGTCGTGAACTCAGGCCATCGGCAACTTCAGGCCCTGCTCCTTCGCGCATTGCCGGGCGATCTCGTAGCCGGCATCGGCATGCCGCATCACGCCGGTGCCCGGGTCGTTCCACAGCACGCGGGCGATGCGCCTGTCGGCTTCCTCGCTGCCGTCGCAGACGACGACCACGCCGCTGTGCTGGCTGTAGCCCATGCCGACGCCGCCGCCGTGGTGCAGCGACACCCAGGTGGCGCCGCCGGCGACGTTGAGCATGGCGTTGAGCAGCGGCCAGTCGGACACGGCGTCGCTGCCGTCCTTCATCGCCTCGGTCTCGCGGTTGGGCGAGGCCACGCTGCCGCTGTCCAGGTGGTCGCGGCCGATCACCACCGGTGCCTTGAGCTCGCCGTTGCGCACCATCTCGTTGAAGGCCAGGCCCAGCCTGTGGCGCAGGCCCAGGCCGACCCAGCAGATGCGCGCCGGCAGGCCCTGGAAGCTGATGCGCTCGCGCGCCATGTCCAGCCAGCGGTGCAGGTGCGCATCGTCGGGGATCAGTTCCTTGACCTTCGCGTCGGTCCTGTAGATGTCCTCCGGATCGCCGCTCAGCGCCACCCAGCGGAACGGGCCCACGCCGCGGCAGAACAGCGGGCGCACGTAGGCCGGGACGAAGCCGGGGAAGTCGAACGCGCTCTTCAAGCCCTCGTCGAAGGCCATCTGGCGGATGTTGTTGCCGTAGTCCACGGTGGGGATGCCTTGCGCGTGGAAGGCCAGCATGGCCTCCACGTGCACGCGCATGGACTGCTTGGCCGCGTCGCGCACGCGCTCGGGCTCGGCCTTCTGCTCGGCCTGCCATTGCTCCAGCGTCCAGCCGACCGGCAAGTAGCCGTGCACCGGGTCGTGCGCACTGGTCTGGTCGGTCACGCAGTCCGGGCGCACGCCGCGGCGCACCAGCTCGGGCAGCACTTCCGCCGCGTTGCCCAGCAGCGCGATGGATTTCGCCGCGCCGGCCTCCGTGTACCTGCGGATGCGCGCCAGCGCGTCGTCCAGGTCGGTGGCCTGCTCGTCCACGTAGCGCGTGCGCAGTCGGAAGTCGATGCGGCTCTGCCTGCACTCGATGGTCAGGCTGCACGCGCCGGCCAGCGACGCGGCCAGCGGTTGCGCACCGCCCATGCCACCCAGGCCGGCGGTGAGGATCCAGCGCCCGGCCAGATCGCCGCCGTAGTGCTGCCGGCCGATTTCCACGAAGGTCTCGTAGGTGCCCTGCACGATGCCCTGGCTGCCGATATAGATCCACGAGCCGGCCGTCATCTGGCCGTACATCATCAATCCCTTGCGGTCGAGTTCGTTGAAGTGCTCCCAGGTGGCCCAGTGCGGCACCAGGTTGGAATTGGCGATCAGCACGCGCGGCGCGTCCGGATGCGTGGGGAACACGCCGACCGGCTTGCCGGACTGCACCAGCAGGGTCTCGTGGTCTTCCAGTTCCTTCAGCGCATCGAGGATCGCGTCGAAGCAGCGCCAGTCGCGCGCGGCGCGGCCGATGCCGCCGTAGACGACCAGCGAGGCGGGATCCTCCGCGACCTCCGCGTCCAGGTTGTTCTGCAGCATGCGGAACGGCGCTTCGCTGAGCCAGGACTTGCAGGTGAGCGCGGCGCCGCGCGGCGCGCGAACGACGCGGGAAGGATCGTGGCGGGGATCGGACATTGCCTTGCGTTCCGGAGGCGGACAGGCCCGCATTATCCGCGCGGGCGCGGCTCCGGCGCGAGGCCCGCCGTGCTGCACGGCGTCATCGTCATCGCGGCCGTGACAGAATCGCCGGCATGATCGCCGCACGCCTCGCCTTCGCCCTGCTTGCGCCGCTGGCGATGGCCGCCGCGCCGCCGGCGCCGCCGCCGATGCCGGATGCCAGCAGCGGGGGCCGCATCCTCGTCTTCAGCAGGACCGCCGGCTGGCGGCACGATTCCATTCCGGTCGCCGTCGCCACGTTGCGGTCGCTGGCCGGCGAGGCCGGGCTGGCCGTGGACCACACCGAGGACGCCGGCGCGTTCTCGCCGGGCAACCTGGCGCGCTACCGCGCGGTGGTGTTCGCCAACACCACCGGCGACCTGCTGGACGCCGCGCAGCAGGCGGCGATGGAAGACTTCGTCCGCAGCGGCGGCGGATTCGTCGGCGTGCACGCGGCGGCCGACACCGAATACGACTGGCCCTGGTACGGCGCCCTGGTCGGCGCGTATTTCCACAGCCACCCGCCCGGCCTGCAGGCCACCCGCGTGCGGCCCGAGCGCGACGGCCGGGCCGCCGGCGATCCGTGGCCGGTCACCGACGAGCTGTACAACTACCGGCACAACCCGCGCGGCCGCGTGCAAGTGATCGCCACCGTGGACGAGCGCGACTACGCCGGCGGCACGATGGGCGAGGACCACCCGATCGTCTGGTGCCATCCACACGACGGCGGGCGCGCCTGGTACACCGGGCTGGGCCACGATGCGTCGGTCTACGCCGACGCGCGCTTCGCCGCGCACCTGGCGCGCGGCCTGCGCTACACGGCGCGGTTGTCGGACGACTGCTGAGAGCCTCGTCCGTTTCCGTCCCCTGCATGCAGAAACAGAACGCCCCGCCGAAGCGGGGCGCCGGTCGCCGGAGACTGCGAAAGACCGCGCGCCCTGCAAAGGCGCGCGGTCTGCGATCCGCGATCAGTTCACCGCCGAATCCAGCGTGCGCAAGGCGTCGTACACGTTGGTCTGGCCGGTGCGCTCGATGTCCTCGCGGCTGTAGGCGCGCCCGGGCTGCGCGATGCAGCGCGACTTGCCGTCGCGCTTGGCGATGCGGCTGCCGGTGGCGCGCAGGCAGTGGGCGTCGGTGGGGTGCGTCGCCGCGGTCGGGTTTTCGTCGGCCTGTGCGGCCTGTGCGGTAGCGTCAGTGGTAGTGGCGTTCGCCGGACCATCGGCGGCGTCTGCAGTCGCCGACGTGGAGACCGGCGGTTGGGCTTGCGCGGCGACGGCCAGGCCGGCGGTGAGGGCGATGAGGAGTAGGCGTTTCATGGGTTTCGGCTCCCAACGGGAAAGGAACCCGACTTTTGTACGCCACCCAGCCTGTGCCGGAGCGGAACGCGGCCGCGGCGGTTCAGGCGCGCCTCAGCGCGTTCAGCCGGGACAGGTCTCGCGCCGGCCTTCGCGGAAGCGGCGCACCGCCTCGGCATCGGCCTTCTGCGGCGCGATGCCGTCGTCGAAGATCACCCGCCACACGCCGTCGTCGCCGCGTTGCCAGACCGAGCCGAAACGGCCGAGCCGGGTCTCGCCGGTCTTCGGGTCCTCGTACAGCGCCGGGCCGCTGGAATAGGCCGTACGGCCGTCGCCGCCCAGGGTGACCACGGCCGGATACCAGCTCAGCCCCAGGGCGGTACCGTCGATCAGGCCCGTCCATTCGGCGACGATGGCCTCGCGCCCGCGCGTGGGATTGCGGTTGACGCCGAACGCGGCATCCGGGTGCAGGTGCTCGGCAAACGCGCGCGCATCGTGCTCGGCCACCGAGCGGGCGAAGCTCAGTTCGCGCTGCCACACCGCGCATTCGGCCTCGGCCACGGCCTGCGGCGGCGATGCAGCGGCAGCGGGACCGGCGGCCAGCGCCAGGACCAGCCAGGCCGGGAACAGGACACGTCCTGTCATGCGGATTCCTCCGGAGTCTGCCAAGATTCGGCCGATTCAAGCCTTTTCCGGTATCGCATGCGCCTGCCATTGGTCAGGGTGACGATGCTGGCCGCCTTGGCCTGGGCGACCGGTTGCAGCCACCTCCCCGCTCCGTCCGCTCCCGCTCCTTCCCGCCCCACCGGCGTCGTGCTGATCTCCATCGACGGCCTGCCCGCGCATGCGCTCGGGCGCGGCGACACGCCCCACCTGGACCGCCTGGCCGGCGAAGGCGTGCGCGCGGCCTGGATGAATCCGTCCTACCCGGTGCTGACGTTCCCCAACCACTTCACCCTGGTCACCGGCCTGCGGCCCGACCGCCACGGCATCATCCACAACAGCATGCGCGACGAGACCATGGGCGGCTTCAGGGTGGCCGACAAGGCCGCGGGCGCGGACGCGCGCTGGTGGCAGGGCGAACCGATCTGGAACACCGCCGAGAAGGCCGGCCTGCGCACCGCCATCTGGGCCTGGCCCGGCAACGCGGCGCCCATCGACGGCCGCCGCCCGAGCCGCTGGGTGCCGTATTCGCCGGAAATCGGCGCGGCCGAGCGCGCCGACCAGGTGGCGGCATGGATGACCGAACCGGCGCGGACGCGCCCGCGGCTGGCCGCGCTGTATTTCGAACAGGTCGACACCACTGGCCATCACGAGGGCCCCGACGCGCCGCAGACGCATGCGGCGATCCGCGAAGTGGACGCCGCCGTCGGCCGCATCCTGGACGCACTGGAGGCCCACGGCCTGCGCGGCGACACCGACGTGATCGTGGTGTCCGACCACGGCATGGCGCCGGTCGAGCCGCACCAGTACATCGCCATCGAGGACATGGCGGCCTACGAGCAGGCCGAAGCGGTCAGCACCGGCCAGGTGATCGGTTTCAACCCGCGCCCCGGCCACGAGGATGCCGCCGCCCGCCGGCTGCTCGGCCGCCACGACCATTACGAATGCTGGCGCAAGCAGGACCTGCCCGCGCGCTGGCATTACGGCACGCATCCGCGCGTACCGCGCATCGTCTGCCAGTTCGACGAAGGCTGGAACGCGCTGCCCGCCTCGGTCATGCGGCGCGAGCCGGCGGAGCAGCGCAACCGCGGCTCGCACGGCTACGACCCGGCGCTGCCGTCGATGCGCGCGGTGTTCATCGCCGCCGGCCCGCACTTCCGCCGCGGCGCGACGCTGCCCGCCTTCGACAACGTCGACGTCTACCCGCTGCTGGCGCACCTGCTGGACGTGCGGCCCGCGGCGAACGACGGCACCGAGGCCACGTTCCTGCCGGTGCTGCAACCGCGGGCGGACGCCGCGCATTGATGTCCGGAAACGGGGAGTCCGGCCCGGCGCGCGGTGCTAGCCTGCGCGCATGGTCGCTTCCGCCGCCCCCGCCCTGCCCGATCCGCACGTCTGCGAACAGGCGCGGCTGAGCCGCGACGCGCGCTTCGACGGGCTGTTCTTCACCGCCGTCACCAGCACCGGCATCTACTGCCGGCCGGTGTGCCCGGCGCCGCCGCCGAAGCCGCGCAACATCGTCTACTACCGCCACGCCGCCGCGGCCGAGGCCGCCGGCTTCCGCCCCTGCCTGCGCTGCCGCCCGGAACTGGCGCCGGGCGACGGCACGTGGCGGCGCGGCGACGAAGTGGTGGCACGCGCGCTCAAGCTGATCGACCAGGGCGCGCTGGCCGAAGCGCCGCTGTCCGCGCTGGCCGGCAAGGTGGGACTGGGCGAACGCCAGTTGCGCCGACTGTTCACCGAACGCCTGGGCGCGACCCCGGTGGAAGTGCACGGCACGCGCCGGCTGCTGTTCGCCAAGCAACTGCTCACCGAGACCGCGCTGCCGATCACCCAGGTGGCGCTGGCGGCCGGCTTCGGCAGCCTGACCCGCTTCAACACCGCCTTCCGCGAGGAATACCGGATGGCGCCGCGCCAACTGCGCAAGCGCGACGCGCCGCCGGCGCACGGCACGATGACCCTGCGCCTGGGCTACCGGCCGCCGTACGACTTCGGCGCGATGCTGGATTTCCTGCGCGGTCGCGCGCTGCCCGGCGTGGAGGCGGTGGACGAACGCAGCTATGCGCGCGTGATCGGCACGGCCGACGCGCCGGGCTGGCTGCGCGTCAGCGCATGGAGCGCGTCGCCGGACGACCACGCGCTGCGGCTGGAACTGCACGGCGCCGCGCCGGCGGAACTGCTGGGCATCGTCGGCCGCCTGCGCCGCATGTTCGACCTGGATGCCGACCCGCATGCCATCGCCCAGGCGCTGGGCGTGGACGCACGGCTGCGGCCGCTGCTGGAGCGGCGCCCCGGCCTGCGCCTGCCCAGCGGCTGGGACGGTTTCGAGATCGCGGTGCGCGCGGTGATCGGCCAGCAGGTCAGCGTAGCCGCCGCGCGCACCCTGACCGCGCGGCTGGCGCAGCGCCACGGCACGCCGCTGGCCGCGCCGTTCGGCGATGGCCTGACCCACGTGTTCCCGACGCCGGACATCCTGGCCGGTGTGGACCTGACCGAAGTCGGATTGACCCGCGCGCGCGCCGACACCGTGCGCGGGCTGTCGCGCGCCCTGCTGGATGGCCGCGTGGACTTCCGCCCGGAACGCACGCTGGAGGATTTCGCCGCGCGCTGGGTGGCGCTGCCCGGCATCGGTCCGTGGACCGCGCACTACATGGCGCTGCGCGCGCTGGGCCATCCGGACGCTTTTCCCGCCGACGACCTGGTATTGCAGAAAGCCGTGCCGACCGATGGCACCCGCATGACCGCACGCGCCCTGTCCGCACGCGCCGAAGCCTGGCGCCCCTGGCGCGCCTACGCCGTGATCCAGCTCTGGCGCGACAGCATGGGCAAGCCGCACCCCCCACAGCCGCGCCGCAACCTGGCCCCATCATGAACCCACTGTAGGAGCGACATAAGTCGCGACCGCTTTGCCAACCATCACCGTCGCCTCCATTGCCACCACGCCACACCGCATCCGCATGACGAACACCCGCACACACAGGCACGGCCCCCGCATCGGGCAATCGTCCATGGCCGGACACACCCGCGATGCAGGCCTCGTCCGGCCCTGCGTCCCCACGCGTTCCACAACGGACGACGCCGCGTTTCCCATCAGCATCGAAGACACGGCCCCGCACTCCCACCACCGGCCCGGCAGCACGGGAAACACGCGATGATCCTCTACCGCCACCACGACAGTCCCGTCGGCACGCTGACGCTGGCCGCCGACGACACTGGCCTGGTCGCCATCGAATTCCCGAGCAACCGCCATCCGGCGCAGCGCGACGACTGGCGCGCGGGCGAGCACCGCTGGCTCGACGCCGCCGCCGCGCAACTGGACGACTACTTCGCCGGCCGGCGCCGGACGTTCGAACTGCCGCTGTCGCCGCGCGGCACCGACTTCCAGCGCAGCGTGTGGACCGCGCTGGCCGGCATCCCCTACGGGCAGACGATCAGCTACGCACAACTGGCGCAGCGCGTGGGCAAGCCCACCGCGATGCGCGCGGTCGGCGCGGCCAATGGCCGCAACCCGCTGCCCATCGTGCTGCCCTGCCACCGCGTGATCGGCGCCGACGGCTCGCTGACCGGCTTCGGCGGCGGCCTGCCGACCAAGGAATTCCTGCTGCGGCTGGAAGGCGCGTTGCCGGAGGCCGGCGACCTGTTCGGCTGAGCCGCATCGGGGCGTGCGCCGGCGATTGGGCAAGTCATTCAATTTCCAGCAGCACGCACATCGCATGCACGCCATGCGGCAAGGCAGCAGAAGCAAGGTTGATCATGTCGCTGCCCTCATGGTCCGACCAGGCAAGCCACACGTCCTGATGGCGAACGCTCAATCCCGCAACAGCCGGCCCATGCATTCGCGGTAGCGCTCCGCAATCGCATCGGCATCGACGTGCCGCCCCTGGTCCACTCTCACTCGGCCGGCCACCTGCACCTGCTTCACCAGCGACCGGTTGCCGGCGAACAGCCAGCGGTCCACCAGATCGTCCGGCGTTGCGCCAGCCAGCGCGGGCGCGTCGGCGTCGAGCACGACCACGTCGCCGGCCGCGTCGGTGAATCCGGTCGCGTCCGCCGCGCTGTCCAGCACGCCACGCAGCAGCGTTTCGCCCACGCTGGGCGAATCCTGCGCCACGGCGATGTTGCGGCAGCGCGTGACCAGGCGCTGGCCGTATTCCAGCCAGCGCAGTTCCTCCACCGGCGACACCGACACGTGCGAATCCGAGCCAATGCCCCAGCGCCCGCCCGCGTCCAGGTAGTCGCGCAGCGGGAACAGGCCGTCGCCCAGATTGGCTTCCGTGGTCGGGCAGATCGCCACGGTGGCGCCGCTGGCGGCGATGCCGCGCACCTCCTCCGTGGACAGGTGGGTGGCATGCACCAGGGTCCAGCGCCGGTCCACCGGGAATTCGCGCAGCAGCCATTCCACTGGCCGCGCGTGTCGGACCGACAGGCAGTCCTGCACTTCGCCCACCTGCTCGGCGATGTGGATGTGCACGGGCGCGTCGGCCGGCAATGCGGCCAATGCTTCGCGCATCGCCGTCCCGGGCACCGCGCGCAGGCTGTGGAAGGCGCAGCCGAGGCGCAGCCGTTCGTCCTGCAACGGGCGCAGCGCGTCGAGCAGGCGCAGGAAGCCGGGCACGTCGTGGCCGAAGCGCTGCTGGCGCGCGGACAAGGGACGGCCGTCGAAGCCGCCGGTCATGTACAGCACTGGCAGCAGGGTCAGCCGGATGCCGGTGTCGCGCGCGGCGGCGATCAGCGCCTTCGACATCGCGGCCGGATCGTCGTAGGGCACGCCGTCCGGGCGGTGGTGCACGTAGTGGAATTCGCACACCGTGGTGTAGCCCGCTTCAAGCATTTCGGCGTAGAGCTGCGCGGCCACCGCGTAGGTGCTGTCCGGCGTCATCCGCGCGGCGAAGCGGTACATGGTCGCGCGCCAGGTCCAGAAGCTGTCCTGCGGATCCGTCTGCCGTTCGGCCAGCCCGGCCATCGCGCGCTGGAAGGCATGCGAATGCAGGTTGGCGACGGCGGGCACGCGCCAACCGGCGGAAGTCTTCCCAATGGATCGGGCGATGTCGGAAGGCTGCATGGCAGGCGCTAACGGGCGTTGCGGCGGATGCGCTAGGCTACCGTGTCTTTCCAGGCACCACACGCCATGAGCGCCGCTTCGTTCGCACCGTCCGTTCCGCCCATCGCCGTTGCCGGCGATGCGGCCATCGGTTCTTCCGCCGCACGCCGGGCGCAGCCCCGCGGCCGGCACGGGCGCGACGGCGGCAGCGGCAACGACCCGCGCCACGATACGAACGGACACGCCGGGAGGCAGGGATGACGGACGGCACGACCGCGGACCGCTGGGACGGGCTGCTGCTCAACGCGCGGCTGGTGACGCTGGCCGGCGACACCGGCTACGGCATCGTCGAGGACGGCGCGCTGGCCTGGTGCGACGGCGTGCTGCGATTCGCGGGCGCGGCCTCGGCGTTGCCGGCCGACGCTGCGCGCAGGGCCAGCGAAGTGATCGACGCAGGCGGCGACTGGATCACGCCGGGGCTGGTGGACTGCCACACGCACGTGGTGTTCGCGGGCGACCGCGCCGGCGAATTCGAGCAACGGCTGCAAGGTGCCAGCTACGAGGAGATCGCGCGGGCCGGCGGCGGCATCGTCTCCACCGTGCGCGCCACCCGCGCCGCCAGCGAGGACAAACTGCTGGCGCAATCGCTGTCGCGCGCGCGCGCGTTGCGCGACGACGGCGCGACCACGCTGGAGATCAAGTCCGGCTACGGGCTGGACCTGGACAACGAGCGCAAGATGCTGCGCGTGGCGCGCCGCATCGGCGCGGAGCTGGGCATCACGGTGCGCACCACGTTCCTGGGCGCGCATGCGCTGCCGCCGGAATACGCCGGGCGTGCCGACAACTACGTCGCCGCGGTCTGCGACTGGCTGGGCGAACTGCATGCCGAGGGCTTGGTGGACGCGGTGGATGCGTTCTGCGAGCGCATCGGCTTCACCGCCGCGCAGACGCGGCGCGTGTTCGAGGCGGCACGCGCGCTGGGCCTGCCGGTCAAGCTGCACGCCGACCAGTTGAGCGACGGCGAAGGTGCCGCGCTGGTGGCGGAGTTCGGCGGGCTCTCGGCCGATCACGTGGAATACACCTCCGAAGCCGGCGCCGCCGCGATGGCGCGCGCGGGCACCGTGGCGGTGCTGCTGCCGGGCGCGTTCCACGTGCTGCGCGAGACCAAACTGCCGCCGCTGGAGGCTTTCCGTGCCCACGGCGTGCCGATGGCGGTGGCCACCGACTGCAATCCGGGCACTTCGCCGTTGCAGTCGCTGCGGCTGGCGATGTCGCTGGCCTGCACGCATTTCCGGCTGACGCCGGAAGAAGCCCTGCGCGGGGCCACCGTCAACGCCGCGCGCGCGCTGGGCCTGCACGATCGCGGCCGGCTGGAAGCGGGGCAGCGCGCGGATTTCGTACGCTGGCGCATCAACCAGCCGGCGGAACTCGCGTACTGGCTGGGCGGCGAACTGGTCGCGGGCGTCCACGCCGGCGGACGACGGCTCCGCTGAGGCGCGGCTCCGCTTCCCTTCTCTCTCGTTCGCCATCACCCAAACGAAGAACCCCGGCCTGGGCCGGGGTTCTCGTTCGCGGCGGGCCGGCCGTGCCGGCACGGGCGATTACGCCTTGGCGACGGTCTTCTTGGCCACGGCCTTCTTCGCCGGCGCCTTCACCACGGCCTTCTTGGCGGTGGCGGTGGCGGCCACACCCGCCTTGGCGACGGCGTGCTTGCGCGCGTTGCCATAGCTGGACGAATAGCGCTTGCCCTTGGCCGTCTTGCGATCACCCTTGCCCATCGTAGTTCTCCTGATTCAATGAAAAATCCGCGCGGGGATGGGCCGTTGCGAAGGCGTTCGCCTGCCTCTGCGCCCCGGCGCGAAGGCGCAAAGCCTATCACAGCGGGGCTTTGCCGGCGGCCGGGCGGCCCGCCGCGGGGAGGGGCCGGGCCGCGGGCGGGGACGGGTCAGTGGGCGCAACTGGCGTCGTGGACGTGCCAGTGGTTCAGGCGCAGGTTCACCAGGTGGGCCAGGCCCACCAGCATGCCGCCCACCGTCATCACGATGGCGTGCGGCACCACGGATTCGTGCAGCGGTGCGTAGAGCACCCCGGCCCACAGGGCCGCCAGGCCGCACAGCAGCATGCCCAGGGCGCGAAATGCGCGGTGCCTGCGGTAGCCCCAGAGCAGGCTGAACATCCCCAGCACGGTCACGAACACCACGAACGCCTGCTCGAAGCCGTCCCCCAGCCAGACCGACAGGCCCAGCGACGGGATCGCGGCCAGCAGCAGCGGCACCACCGCGCAATGCAGGGCGCAGATCAGCGAGCCTGCGGCGGCGAAGCGGTCGATCAGCGTGCGGAAGGTGGGCTTCATGGGAGGCAAGTATGACCTTCGGGAGGGTTATATTGTCACTTTTGGTATATTATAACATCATTGACCTTCCCTCAACGCGTGGCCTCTCCCTATGCAATCCCTGCGTCGCCGCCCCTCCCCCGCTCCCCGCCTGCTCGCTTGCGCCGTCCTGCTGGCCCTGGCCGCCCCCGCCCTGGCCGACGAAGCCGCCAGCCAGCACCAGCACGCCACCGACCTGGACGCCGTCACCGTCACCGCATCGCCGCTGAAGGGCAACGCCGAATCCGTCGCCACACCGGTCAACGTGCTGTACGGCGAAGAACTGGACAAGGCCAAGGCCGGCACCCTCGGCGAAACCGTGGCCAAGTTGCCCGGCGTGCAAACGACGTACTTCGGCACCGGCGTGGGCCGGCCGATCATCCGCGGCCAGGAAGGCCCGCGCGTGCAGGTGCTGTCCGGCGGCATCGGCTCGATGGACGCCTCCACCGTCAGCGCCGACCACGCGGTCAGCATCGAGCCCTTCCTCGCCGACCAGATCGAAGTGCTGAAGGGCCCGGCCACGCTGCTGTTCGGCAGCGGCGCCATCGGCGGCGCGGTGAACGTGGTCGACGGCCGCCTGGCCGAAACCCTGCCCGACCAGCCGTTCGGCGGGCGCGCGGAAGTGCGCGGCAACACCGTCAACGACGAACGCAGCGGCATGTTCCGCCTCGACGGCGTGAACGGGAACTGGGTGCTGCACGTCGACGGCCTGGTGCGCGACACCGACGACTACGATATTCCCGGCGTCGCCATCCTGCACCACGACGAAGATGAAGGGCACGAAGGACACGAGGAAGAAGAACAGCCGCGCGGCACCCTGCCCAACAGCGCGGTGAAGACCCGCGCCGGTGCGGTCGGCGCGACCTACCTCGGCGAACGCGGCTACTTCGGCCTGGCCGCCAGTACCTATCGCAGCAACTACGGCATCCCCGCCGGCGCGCACGTGCATGGCGAGGACGACCACGACCACGACCATGACCACGACGGCGAAGACGACCACGCCCACGACGAGCACGAGGAAGAAGGTCCGGTGCGCATCGACATGGCGCAGAACCGGCTGGACCTGAAGGCCGGCGTCTACGCCCCGGCCGCGTTCCTGGAGAGCCTCAACCTGCGCGCGGCCTGGAACGACTACGAGCACCTCGAACTGGAAGGCGGCGAGATCGGCACGCGCTTCGCCAACAAGGGCTACGACGCGCGCCTGGAAGCGGTGCAGAAAGCCTGGAACGGCTGGCGCGGCGCCTTCGGCCTGCAGTTCGGCAGCACCGACTTCAGCGCGGTGGGCGACGAAGCCTTCGTGCCGTCCACCATCACCGACACGCTGGGCGCCTTCGTCGTGCAGGAGAAGGATTTTGGCCCGTGGAAGCTGGAACTGGGCGGCCGCTACGACAAGGTGAAGCTGAAGCCGGACGACCGCGCGTCGCGCGACTTCGATGCGTTCAACCTGTCCGCCGCGGGCATCTGGCGCCTGAGCGAGGGCTTCGACCTGCGCTTCGGCCTGGACCGCTCCGAGCGCGCGCCGACCAACGAGGAAACGTTCGCCGGCGGCACCCACGTCGCCACCCGCTCCATCGAGATCGGCGACGAAGCGCTGGACACCGAGAAGGCCGTGCGCGCGGAGATCGGCGCGCACTGGCATACCGATCGCATGGACCTGAAGCTGGCGCTCTACCGGACCCGATTCCAGGACTTCATCTACCTGGCCGACACCGGCATCGAGGAGCAGGGCTACCCGGTGCGCCTGTGGACGCAGGACGATGCCACCTTCACCGGCGCCGAGGCCGAGGCGAAGATCCATCTCGCCGAAAGCGCCGCCGGGCAGTGGGACCTGCGGCTGTACGGCGACTACGTGCGCGCCGAACTGGACGGCAGCGGCACGCGCACGGTGGCGTTCGAAGTGCCGCACGGCGACCACACGCATGGCTACGAGGTCGAGATCGCACAGGGCGGCTACCTGCCGCGCATCGCGCCGATGCGCTTCGGCGCCGACCTGGGCTGGTCGCTGGGCGGATGGCGCGCCTCGCTGGGCGCCGTGCGCTACGCCAAGCAGGACGACGTGGCGCAGAACGAGGAGCCCAGTGCGGCCTACACGCTGGTGGACGCGCACCTGGCCTACCGCTGGGACCGCCCGGCGTCCAGTTGGGAGGTCTTCCTGGACGGCAGCAACCTGACCGACGAGGAAGCGCGCCCGCATACCTCGCTGCTGCGCGACTACGCACCGCTGCCCGGCCGCGGTGTGGCGTTCGGGATCCGCGCGTATTTCTGAGCGCGATGGTGCGCAGCGCGGCGGTGTTGCCGTGCGGACAAGCGCACGGGCATCGTCTGATGCCTGGCGGGCCGCGGCCCGCCAGGCATGTTCGTCTCGACTGCGCTGAAGGGGCGCACAGGTATCGCTCTTCGCATGGGCAGAAGGCTGAGGCACCTGCCCTGCACTTCGGGTCGCCTCGATTGGACTGATGGAAAACCACGCCTCCTGCGCCTGCCGGCGCAGGCATCGTGTGCAACGGGATGTTCGTGAGCACGCGATCCACTGGCCGCATCGACGCCGCTTGCTCTCACGACACAGGCCAAGCCTGCACGCAGACACGCACCACTGCGCGCCCATCATGGGTCCGGTCGGCGGCCATGATTCCGGCACAAGCGCCCATTCCCAAGACAACGGCCACTCACGGCACGACCACCCTTCTTGCGGCATTGAGTGTATATACACATAATGTCTACCCCCCCGACGCCATGCGACTCGCATGCCCCGCACGCTTCCCGCCACGCCCAGCGTGTGCACCTGCTTCCGCCTGCGCCGCGCCAGTCGCCGCGTGACGCAGCTCTACGACCACGTTCTGGCGGCGGCCGGGTTGAGCCTGAACCAGTATTCGATCCTGCGCCGCGCCGAGCGCGGGCCGCGTGCGCTGGGCGAGCTGGCCGGTGAACTCGGCATGGAGCGCACCACCCTCACCCGCAACCTGTCGCCGCTGGTCGACGCCGGCTGGCTGGAAACCATGCGCGGCCGTGACGCACGCCAACGCCTGATCGCGCTCACGGACGAAGGCCGCAGGCGCCTGGCAGCCGCCAAGCCGCTGTGGCGACAGGCCCAGGACACCCTCGACGGACTGCTTGGCGCCGCCGGCATCGAACGGCTGCACCGCGATCTGGACCATCTAGACGATCTGCTGCGCCGGCACCTGGAAGAGTCTGCTTGAACACCACTACTCCTCTCTCCGCCGCGCCGCGCATGCACTGGGGCCTGCTGCTGGCCGCGGCCGCCACCCTGATGATCACCATGGGCGCGCGCCAGACCACCGGACTGTTCGTCGCGCCCATCCACCGCGACACCGGCATCGGCATCGCCGCGATCAGCTTCGCGCTGGCGATCGGCCAGTTCACCTGGGGCGCGGTGCAGCCGGTGTTCGGCGCCATCGCCGACAAGCGCGGCTCCACCGGCGTGCTGGCGTGGGGCGCGGTGCTGCTGGCGCTGGGACTGGCACTGACGCCGCACCTGGCTTCGCCCTGGGGATTGATGTTCACCCTCGGCCTGCTGACCGCGGCGGGCGCCGGCGCCGGCAGTTTCTCGATCCTGATCGGCGCCACCGCGCAGCAGTTGGCGCCGGAGAAGCGCTCGTTCGCGGCGGGCTTCATCAACGCCGGCGGATCGCTGGGGCAGTTCGTGTTCGCGCCGCTGGTGCAGGCCGTCATCGCCGTCGCCGGCTGGGCCGGCGCGATGTACACGCTGGCGGCGGCCTCGCTGCTGGCGATCCCGCTGGCCTTCCCGTTGCGCCGCAGGCCCGCGCCGGCGGCGGCGACCGGGCCGGCCACCGCCGTGGGCGAACTCACGCTGCGGCAGCAGGTCGCCATCGCGTTGCGCGACCGCAGCTACTGGATGCTGCACCTGGGCTTCTTCACCTGTGGCGTGCACGTCGCCTTCCTCGTCACCCACCTGCCGGGCGAAATCGCGCTATGCGGCCTGCCGGCCAGCGTGTCGGCGGTGTCGATCGCGCTGATCGGCCTGTTCAACGTGGCCGGCAGCCTGGTCGCCGGCGCACTGGGCCAACGCTTGCGGATGAAGTGGATCCTGGCGGCCATGTACGCCAGCCGCGCCGCGATGATCGCGCTCTACCTGCTGGCGCCGCCCACGCCGCTGACGTTCTACGTGTTCGCCGCCGCGCTGGGCTTCACCTGGCTGGCGACGGTGCCGCCGACCGCCGGCCTGGTGGGCAAGCTGTTCGGCCCGCGCTATCTGGGCACGCTGTTCGGGCTGACCCTGCTCTCGCACCAGTTGGGCGGTTTCTTCGGCGCCTGGCTGGGCGGCGTGGCGCTGGAACGCCTCGGCGACTACACGTGGATGTGGTACGCCGACATGGCGCTGGCATTGATCGCGGCGGCCGCCAACCTGCCCATCCGCGAAAAACCGCCGGAAGCCGTACCGGCCGCAGCCTGATTTCCCTTGCCCCTGCATGTAGGAGCGACGTAAGTCGCGACCGGGAAAAGCGGAAAAGCACGAAGCCACGGATCGCACGGATGAACGCGGATAAAGCATTTTCTTTATCCGCGGCATCCGCGCCAATCCGCAACCCATGTCATTTCTTCCCACGCCCGCACACCCTGCAGGAGCGGCTTCAGCCGCGACCGGAAAACCAGGCAAACATGAAACCACGGATCGCACGGACAAACGCGGATAGAGCCTGGCGTTCTTATTCACGGGAATCCGCGCGAATCCGTGGCCAATCAAACCGTACGGTCGCGGCTGGAGCCGCTCCTACAGAAAGATCAGGCAGCAGCGCAGCGCGCGCACAGGCCGTGCACTTCCAGCGTCTGCGCCTGCGGCTGGAAGCCCAGCGCCTTGGCGCGCGCCTCCAGTTGGGTGACGACGTCGCGGTCCTCCAGTTCCACCGCGCTGTGGCAGCGGTCGCAGATCAGGAATGGCACCGAATGCTGCGCGCTGTTGGGATGGTGGCAGGCGACGAAGGCGTTGACCGATTCCAGCTTGTGCACGAAGCCGTTGGCCATCAGGAAATCCAGCGCGCGGTACACCGTCGGCGGCGCGTCGGCGCCGACGCCCTTGGTGGCGCGCACCCATTCCAGCAGGTCGTAGGCTTTCACCGGCTTGCCGGCCTCGGCGATCAACTGCAGCACACGCGCGCGGATCGGCGTCAGGCGCAGGCCGCGCTCCTGACAGGCACGCTCCACCGCCGCCACGAAGCCCTGCGCGTCGTGGACGTGGTGCTTGGGGTCGGTGCAGGCATGGGCGTGCGGCATGGTGGACTCCCGGTCAGGCGGTCGCGTCTATCTTGATAAGCGCTGCGTCGATGCGTTTCAAGGCTTCCTCGCGCCCGGCCAGGTAGACGGTGTGCGAAATGTCCGGGCTGACCTGGGTGCCGGTGATCGCCACGCGCAGCGGCTGCGCCACCTTGCCCATGCCGATCTCCAGCGCGGCGGCGGTCTCGTGCAGTGCCGCGGAAACGCCGTCGACCGTCCACTCGTCCAGCGCGGCCAGCCGTTCGCGCGCCGTGGCCAGCGGCGCTTCCGCGCCGGCCTTGAGGTGCTTGGCGACGGCGGCCTCGTCGTAGGTATCCAGCGGCTGGTACCAGACCATCGCCTTCTCGGCCATTTCCTTCAGTGTCTGCACGCGCTCGCGCAGCGCGACCACCACGTCCACCGGCGCCGGGCCCCGGGCGACGTCCAGGCCCAGCTTCTCCAGTTGGTACACGAGGTGCGGGACGATGGAGGCCGGGTCGTCGGTCTTCAGGTAGTGCTGGTTGACCCAGCCCAGCTTGGCCATGTCCAGGCGCGCGGCCTTGGAGTTCACGTCCTTCACGTCGAATAGGCGGATCAGTTCCTGCCGGGTGAACAGTTCCTGGTCGCCGTGCGACCAGCCCAGCCGCGCCAGGTAGTTGATCAGCGCGTGCGGCAGGTAGCCGGCGTCCTTGTACTGCATCACGTCGGCCGCGCCGGTGCGCTTGGACAGCTTGGCGCCCTGCTCGTCCAGGATCATCGGCATGTGCGCGAACTTCGGCACCGGCGCGCCCAGCGCCTCGTAGATGTTGATCTGGCGCGGCGTGTTGTTGATGTGGTCGTCGCCGCGGATCACCTCGGTGATGCCCATGTCCCAATCGTCCACGACCACGGCGAAGTTGTAGGTCGGATAGCCGTCCGGGCGGAAGATCACCATGTCGTCCAGTTCGCTGTTGGCGATCTCGATGCGGCCCTTGATCAGGTCGTCGAACGCCACCACGCCGTCGGTCGGGTTCTTGAAGCGGATGACGCGGTTCGGGTCGTCGCGGTACGGCTGGCCGAGGTCGCGCGCGCGGCCGTCGTAGCGCGGCTTCTCCTTGGCCGCCATCGCCGCCTCGCGCATGGCCTCGAGTTCTTCCTTCGTCTCGTAGGCGTAGTACGCCTTGCCGGCGGCGACCAGGTGCTCGGCCACTTCGCGGTAGCGGTCGATGCGGTGGGTCTGGTAGATCGGGCCTTCGTCGTAGTCCAGGCCCAGCCAGTCCATCGCCTCCAGGATCGCGTCGATGGCCGCCTGGGTGCTGCGCTCGCGGTCGGTGTCCTCGATGCGCAGGATGAAATCGCCGTCGCGGTGGCGCGCCTCCAGCCAGCAGTACAGCGCGGTGCGGGCGCCGCCGATGTGCAGGTAGCCGGTGGGACTGGGAGCGAAGCGGGTGCGGCAGGCCATGGAGGACTCGATCTACGGAATCCCGCGAATTTTAACCTGTAGGAGGGGTTTCGGCCCCGGCCGCACGTCCTGCCGGAAGTCTTTCGCGGCGATTGGCCCGGCGATTGGCCCGGCGATTGATCCGACTGGTGCGCCGCGGCGCGTCCGTTTCGTACTCCGCCCATTGGCTTCGGACCCCGCCATTGCTTCGGAGAAGGCGGTCGGGGCTGAAGCCCCTCCTACAGCCTCCTACAGCCTTCTGCGGCCATCGGCCTACAATGGCCGGGCCATGGCCACCCTCTTCATCTCCGACCTGCACCTGGACGCCGAGCGGCCGGCGATCACCGACCTGTTCGGCACGTTCATGCAGCGCGAAGCGCGGCAGGCCGACGCCCTGTACATCCTCGGCGACCTGTTCGAAGCCTGGGTGGGCGACGACGATCCGTCCGCGACCGGGGCCTTCGTCGCGGCCCGCATCCGCGAGGTCGCCGATGCCGGCGTGCCGGTGTTCCTGATCCGCGGCAACCGCGACTTCCTGCTCGGCCAGGACTTCGCCCACCGCGCCGGCCTGCGCATCCTGCCCGACCCCGCGGTGGTGATGCTGTACGGCTCGCCGGCGATCCTGATGCACGGCGACCTGTTGTGCACCAGCGACACGGCCTACCAGGCTTTCCGCGCGCAGACCCGCAATCCCGCCTGGCAGGCGCAGTTCCTGGCCCAGCCGCTGGCCGCGCGGCTGGCCTTCGCCGCGCAGGCGCGCGCCGCCAGCCAGGCGCACCAGGGCGGCATGAAGCAGCACGACCGCGCGCAGTTCGAGAGCGTGACCGACGTGACCCCCGCCGCGGTGGAAGCCACGTTCGCGCAGTTCGGCATCGACACGCTGATCCACGGGCACACCCACCGCCCCGCCATCCACGACCTATCCGTCCACGGCCGCCCCTGCCGCCGCATCGTGCTGGGCGACTGGTACGAGCAGGGCTCGGTGCTGCGGGTGGACGCCGAAGGCATGAAGCTGGACAGCCTGTGACCCGCGCCCTCCTGTAGGAGCGGCTTCACAGCCGCGACCGGGAGAAAGAAGCGTCTTTCGCCACGGATCACGCGGATGAACGCGGATAAGGCAAGCGAGCGTGATGAATTCGCAAAGCAGATTCAATGAAGCTTCATCCGCGTTCATCCGCGTAATCCGTGGCCCATGGCTTCCACAGCATGCGGTCGTGGCTGAAGCCGCTCCTACAGGGGAGGGTCAGTCTTTCGCCTCCAGCGCGGCCAGTTCGTCTTCGTCGAAACCGGCCAGCAGGCGGGCTTCGATGTTGAAGGGGCCGTGCAGGTAGCCGCCGGCGTATTCGCGCAGGAGTTCGCGGAAGCGCGTGCGCGGTTCGATGCCGCGCTGTCCGCAGTACCAGCGGAACCAGCGCGAGCCCGCGGCCACGTGCGCCACTTCCTCGCGCAGGATGAGCTCCAGGATCTGCACGGTGGCGTCGTCGCCGAGTTCGCGCAGCTTCACGATCATGCCGGGCGTCACGTCCAGTCCGCGCGCCTCCAGCACGCGCGGCACCAGCGCCATCCGCGCCAGGCCGTCGTGCGCGGTCTTCTCGGTCATCTCCCACAGGCCGTTGTGGGCGTCGAAGTCGCCGTAGTCGTGGCCGAGTCCGCGCAGGCGGTCGCGCAGCAGCACGAAGTGGCGCGATTCGTCGTGCGCCACCTGCACCCAGTCGGCGTGGAACTCAGGCGGTAGCCCGCGGAAGCGGTACACCGCGTCCCAGGCCAGGTCGATGGCGTTGAGCTCGATGTGGGCGATGGCATGGATGAAGGCCGCGCGGCCCTGCACGCTGCCCAGGCCGCGGCGCGGCAGGTCGCGCGGGTGCACCAGCACCGGCTTCGCCGGCCGGCCCGGCATGCGGATCGGCTCCGGCGGCGGCGCGTCTCCGGGAACGGCAAGTTCGCCGCGGGCGAAGGCGGCGGCGTACCGCTGGGTCAGCGCGACCTTTGCGTCCACGTCGGCCGCGTCCGAGCAGGCGCGCGCGGCCTCGAACAGCGTGGTCATCGCGGGTCCGGCACCGGCCTCAGCCGACGCGGCGCTTGCGCTTGGCCTCGTCCGAGCGCATCTGCTCGATGCGCTCGAAATAGCCCGGCTCGATGCCGGTCACGTACTTGCCGTCGAAGCACGAGGAGTCGAAGCGCGGCAGGTTGGGATTGCCCTCGCGCACCGCCGCTTCCAGGTCGTCCAGGTCCTGGTAGATCAGCCAGTCGCAGCCCAGCAGCTTCTCGATCTCCTCCACGCTGCGGCCGTGCGCCACCAGTTCGTCCACCGCCGGCATGTCGATGCCGTAGATGTTGGGATGGCGCACCGGCGGCGCGGCGCTGGCCAGGTAGACCTTGCGCGCGCCGGCGTCGCGCGCCATCTGCACGATCTGCTTGGAGGTGGTGCCGCGCACGATGGAGTCGTCCACCAGCAGCACCACCCGGTTGCGGAATTCCAGGTTGATCGGGTTGAGCTTGCGGCGCACCGACTTCACCCGCTCGCCCTGCCCCGGCATGATGAAGGTGCGGCCGACGTAGCGGTTCTTGATGAAGCCCTCGCGGTACTTCACCCCCAGCACGTTGCTGATCTCCAGCGCGGCGTCGCGCGAGGTGTCGGGGATCGGGATGATGGTGTCGATGTCGTGGTCCGGGCGCAGGCGCAGGATCTTCTCGCCCAGCTTGATGCCCATGCGCATGCGCGCCTTGTGCACCGACACGTTGTCGATCATCGAATCGGGCCGCGCGAAGTACACGTACTCGAAGATGCACGGTGCGTGGTCCTGCGCGTCGGCGGCGATCTCGCTGAACAGCTCGCCGCGCGCGGTGATGACGATGGCCTCGCCCGGCTGCACGTCGCGCACGCGGGCGAAGCCCAGGATGTCCAGCGCGGCGGACTCGGAGGCGACGATGTACTCGGTGCCCTCGTTGTGCTCGCGCTTGCCCAGCACCAGCGGGCGGATGCCGTGCGGGTCGCGGAACGCCACCAGGCCCAGGCCCAGCACCACGCTGACCACCGCATAGCCACCCTTGCAGCGGCGGTGCACGCCGGCCACCGCGCGGATCGCGGCCTCGGGGCTGAGCGTGCGCTGCAGGTCCAGCTCGTGCGCGAACACGTTCAGCAGCACTTCGCTGTCCGAATCGGTGTTGATGTTGCGGCGGTCCTGCGCGAACACGTCCTGGCGCAGCGCCTCGGTGTTGATCAGGTTGCCGTTGTGCGCCAGCGCGATGCCGTAGGGCGAGTTGACGTAGAACGGCTGCGCTTCGTCCATGCCCTCCGAGCCGGCGGTGGGATAGCGGCAGTGGGCGATGCCCACGCGGCCTTCCAGCACGCTCATGGCCTTGGCGTTGAACACATCGCGGACCAGCCCGTTGTCCTTGTGCACGCGCAGGCGCGTGCCGTCGGCGGTGGCGATGCCGGCCGCGTCCTGGCCGCGGTGCTGGAGGACGGTCAGCCCGTCATAGAGTTGGCCGGCAACGTTCTGGTTGCCGACGATTCCGACGATGCCGCACATGGTGACCTACTCCGGTTTCGCCTCGGGCGAAGCTGGCGGGGAGACGCGCGCCTCGGCGCCGGGATCGTCCAGCGGCAAGGGCAAGGGATTCAGGCGCGCATTATCGCCTGCCGGCCGTCCGTTGCCAAAGTCCAGTTCCTGCACGGTCCATTCCGGCAGCCACGCGCTGAGCCAGCGGGCGCCGGGCAGCAGCACCGGCACCACCGGCGAGCGCTGCCATTCAGGTTCGCGCGGCAGGCGGGTGAAACAGGCCAGCAGCAACAGCACGCAGGCGACGAAGGCGCCGCGCACCACGCCCAGGGCCAGGCCCAGCAGCCGGTCCAGGCCCGACAGCCCGACCGACTTCACCAGTTGCCTGACCGCCCAGCCGGTCAGGCCGACGAACACCATCACCGCGATGAAGCTCAGCGCATAGCCGGCCAGCACTTCGCTGGCCGTGGGCGGGCCATCGCCGGACAGCCAAAAGGCGGCCTGCGCGCCGTGCCGGAACGCCACCCAGCCGGCCAGCACCCACGCCGCCATCGAGGCCAGCACGCCGACGAAGCCGCGCATCAGCCCGAACAGGGCCGAGACGGCGACGATGCCCAGCAGGACCAGGTCGAGCGCGCTCATGCCCCGGCCCTGCCGGCGATGCCGCGGAAGCGGCCGCCGGACTCGTTCAAGGATGCGGACGGACCATGCCGTCGATGCCGAACTTCGCCGCCACCTGCGCTTTCAGCCGGTCGGCCTCGGCGCGGCTGGCCACCGGCCCCACGCGCACGCGGTTGAGCGTGCCCTTGTCGGTGCGCACCTGCTCGACGAAGGCGCTGAAGCCGCCGCTGCGCACGCGGTCGCGCAGCGCGTTGGCGTCGGCGGCGTTGGCGAACGCGCCGAGCTGCACGGCGAAGCCCACGTTGGCGGCGGCCGGCCGCGGCGCTTCGGCCGGGGCCGGGGCGGGTTTCTCGGCCGCGGGCGCGGGCTTGGATTCTGCGGGCCTGGGTTCCGGCTTGGGCTCGCTGGTGCGGGCCGTCGTGGCCGGCGGCGTGGCGGGCTTGGCCGCGGGCGCGGCCGGTTGCGGCGGCAACGCCTGGGTGGCGACGGCCGGCGCGGGCACCGCCGCGACGGGCACGGAAGCGGCCGGTGCGGGTGCGGGTGCGGGTGCGGGTGCGGGTGCGGGTGCCGTGGCGTCGGCGTCCAGGACGACGACCTGCGCGTTGACGTCGCTGCGCACCTTCACCGCTTCCAGGCGCGCGGCCTCGGCGGTGGGGCGGTCGGCGTAGGGACCGACGCGGACGCGGAACGCCGGCTTGCCGTTGATGGTGGCGGGTTCGACGAAGCCCGGCAGGCGCGCCTGCTCCAGCCGTGCCTTCACCGCGTCGGCATCGCCCTGGCTGGCGTAGGCGCCGAAGCTGACGGCGAAATTGCCGCCCGCGATGGCGGCCGGCAGCATCGCCGCGCCGGGCGCCGCATCGGCGTCGGCGGCGGGCGCGGCCGGTTGCGGATTCAGCATGCCCACGGCGCCGCCGGCCGGCGCATCGCCCGGCGCGACCAGGGGCAGTTCGCGGGTTTCGTATTGCCCGTCCGGCGTGGCCGGCACGTCCAGCGGCACGTCGGAGACGCCACTGTCCGGCGCGGGGCCTTTCACCAACATGGGCAGGAAGATGACGGCCAGCGCCACCAGCACGACCGCGCCGATCAGGCGTTGTTTCAGGGCAGTATCCATCCGGGTCCATGGCGATGCGGCGGGAATGCCGGGGCGATTATACGGCCGGCTTCCCGCGCACCACCCGTCAGGGACCTGAATGCAACGCCGCCAGCGCTTCGGCGACGGTGTGGAAGGAGCCGAACACCAGCACGCGTTCGCCCGCCGACGCCGCGGCGCGCAGCGCGGCCACGGCATCGACCACGTGCGCATGCAACGCGGCGCCCGCGGCCGGCGTGCCGGCCAGGCGCGCGGCCAGCGCTTCGGCGCTCTGCGAACGCGCGCCCATCGCCAGTCCGGCGAGATGCCAGGCCAGGGGCAGGCCGGCGAACGCCGACGCCACACCCGCCACGTCCTTGTCCGCCAGCGCGGCGAACAGCGCATGCGTCCTGGCCGGCGGCTGCGCGCGCCACCACGCCGCCAGTTCGCGCGCCGCCTGCGGGTTGTGGCCCACGTCGAGGACGAACTCGATGCCGTCGCGCATCACCCGTTGCAGGCGGCCAGGCACATCGGCGCGCGCCACGCCCTCGGCGAACGCGGCGTCCGGCAGCTCCACGCCCGGCAACGCGCGCAGTGCGGCGATGGCGGTGGCGGCGTTGGCGCGCTGCACCGGCGCCGGCAAGGCGGGCGGCGGCAACACCAGTTCGGCGCCGACTTCGCGCCAGCGCCACTGCCGGCCGTCGATGGGCTCGTGGAAGAAATCGCTGCCCAGCCGCAGCGCGTTCGCGCCGATGGCGTAGGCGTGGCGCAGCACGCTGGACGGCGAATCCACTTCGCCCAGCACCAGCGGCTTCCACGCGCGCGCGATGCCGGCCTTCTCGGCGCCGATGGACTCGCGGTCCTCGCCCAGCCAATCGACGTGATCGATGTCCACGGTGGTGATGACGGCCACGTCCGGATCGACCACATTGACCGCGTCCAGCCGGCCGCCCAGGCCCACTTCCAGCACCGCGAGGTCGAGTCCGGCACGCTGGAACAGCCACAGCGCGGCCAGCGTGCCGAATTCGAAATAGGTCAGCGGAATGATGGGAGCGGGCTCTCCGCCAGCGGAACCGGCGAGCGCGCCGGAGGCTTCGGGATCGCGGCTTCGCCCGTTCGTTTCCTCGACTCTCCCGGGGAAAGAGGTGCCCGATCGTGCGGCTTCCACGACGGCGAAGGCTTCGACCAGCGCGGCATCGTCCGCTTCCATGCCGTCGATGCGCACCCGCTCGTTGTAGCGCAGCAGGTGCGGCGACGTGTAGGCGCCGACCTTCCAGCCGGCGGCACGCGCGATGGCCTCGATGAAAGCCACCGTGGAACCCTTGCCGTTGGTGCCGCCGACGGTGATCACGCGCGCGGCCGGCTTGCCCAGCCCCATGCGCGCGGCAACTTCGCGCACGCGCTCCAGGCCCAGCTCGATGGACTGCGGATGCTGGCGTTCGATGTAGGCCAGCCATTCGTCGAGGGTACGCATGGGCGGCATTATCGCGCACGCACCCCGGTCGGCGTGTCGCGGCGGGAGGCGTGGGAGATGGGATCGCGCGCGGCCTGTGCGGCACCGGCGCATCGCATCGAAGCGTTTGCGCGCGGCCGGAACGATGGAACCGCAGACGCCGCGGCCGGCCCGGAACGCTTGCTTCCCGCCGCCGGTCCGGCGGCGCCGGATCATCGACAGCGCGCAGTCCGCTCCTGCCCGGAAAACCCTTCGCGACATCCGCCGCGCGGGCGCGCGCTCAGGACTCTCCTGCCCCGGGCTGCGGCACCGGCGCTGCGTCGTCCGCGGGCAGCTTGATCGCCGGCTGCGGGGCGGTTTCCTGCAACGACATCTGCCATCCGAAACAGAGGCTGGTGTCGGCGGCTTCGCACAGCGTGCGGGTCACGAAGAAGCCGTGGATGCCGTCGGTGGCGAGCCTGCGCCGGACCAGGGACGGCGACTGCCGGCCCTGCGTATGCAGCCACCACTGGCTGTATTCCTTGCCATCGGCGACGACGTAGAGCAGCAGCCCGGGCGCGGCGCCCTGCACGTCTTGCAGCCGGCCACGCCGCTGCAGCATGGCGTGGGCTTCGGCCACGGTGTCGGCGCCGATCGGCAGCGGGTCGCGGATGTAGCCGGGGACGCGGCCGCGTTCGTCCATCGGTACCGGCGGCACCCGGTCCTCCGGCGCCATCCGCGCCAGGTAGGGGTGGTATTCGCGGTCGTCGCCCATGTTGAAGTCGACGGGCATGCGCACCCGGCCCGCGACCGGGCGCCCGTTCACCCGCGCGGGCGCGAACGTCCACTTGCGCGCGGCCTCCACGGCCGCCGCATCCAGCGACGCGTCGGCGGCGGACTTCTCCACCAGGATGTTGCCGACCTCGCCTTTCGCGGTCACATCGATGACCAGCACCGTGGTGCCGGTGATCCCTGCGCGCGCCGCCTCGGGCGGGTAACGCGGAGGCACGGCCTCCAGCACGCGCGGGTCTTCGTCGCCGTCCGCCCATGCGGACGCCGGCGCGGACCAGAAAGCTGCCAGCAACAGCAGGACGCCGAATCCGTGCTTCCCCATACGTTCCCCCGGTCGCTGCTGCGCGGCGGATGCGGCCGCGTGCGGTGTCGTCGCGCTTACAGCGCGCGGTGCTTGGCCTCGCCGAAGAACGGCGTGTGGTGGGCGCAGTCGTTCAGGCGCACCACTTCCAGTTGGTCGATCGAACCGCCTTCCAGCAGATTGAGCGTGGTCGGCGCCTGGCGGAAGGTCCACAGCTTGGCGATGGGCAGGCCGAGGATGCGGCACAGCAGGACGCGATTGACCGCGTCGTGCGCGACCACCAGCAGGGTGTCGTCGCCGCCCAGGCCGTCGGCGGCGCGCGCCAGCCCGCGCCAGGAACGGTCCAGCACCTGCCGCAGCGATTCGCCGCCCGGCATCAGCACCGTGTCCGGCTCCTCGCGCCAGGCCAGCAGGCGCGCCGGGTCCTTCTCCTGGATCTCGCTGGCCAGCAGCCCTTCCCACTCGCCGTGCGCGATCTCCTGCAGGTCGGCATCGGTCTGCAGCATGTCGGCGCGCGCCTCGCCCAGGGCGAAGCGGGCGGTGGCCTGCGCGCGCGCCAGCGGCGAGGCGACGGCGCGGTCGATGCGCACGTCCTTCAGGCGTTGGCCCAGCGCGGATGCCTGGGCTTCGCCCACCGGCGAGAGGGGAATGTCGATCTGGCCCTGGTAGCGGCCTTCGGCGTTCCACGGCGTTTCGCCATGGCGGGCAAGCAGGATGCGCATGCGTCGGTGTTTCCGGTTCTGGGGGACGTGTCCGTGTCGGATTCCGGCAACCGGAAACGAGGACGGGAGCGGATGATACCGCGCCGCGGCAAACCCCAGGCGCGCGCCGCGCCCATGCGCTGCGACGGACCGCGCCCCGGCGTGACTCCGGCAGCAGCCGTGGCCCGGGAACGAGGTCCCGGACCACGACATCGTTTCATCGGTTACTTCGCGACGCCGATTTCCTTCAGCAACTGCGGCGCCGGATAGACCTCCTGCATGATCCAGCGCAAGTAGCGGCCGTCCACCGCGATCATGCGGGTCATCTTCGGATCGAACACCCAGTTGGAACTGACCGATTCCCAGTTGCCGTCGAAGGCCAGGCCGACCAGCTTGCCGTGCGCGTCCAGCACCGGCGAACCGGAGTTGCCGCCGGTGATGTCCAGGTCGGACAGGTAGTTCACCGGCACGCTGCCCAGGCGCTTGTCCTCCAGTCCGCCGTAGCGCTTGGCAGCCACCGCGTCCAGCAGCGCCTTGGGCGAATCGAACGGATCCTCGCCAGTCTCCTTGGCGGCCACGCCTTCCAGCGTGGTGAACGGCGTGTACGCCACGCCGTCACGGGGCTCGTAGCCCTTGACGTTGCCGAAGGTGATGCGCAGCGACAGGTTGGCGTCCGGATAGACGAACAGGCCCTGGCTCTTCTTGTAGTCGGCCAGCGCCTGCAGGTAGACCGGGCGCGCGGCCAGGTTCTCGCCGGCGCGGGTCTTGCGCTCCTGCTCCAGCGCCAGCAGCGTGGGCATCACCGCCACCGCGTACTGGATGGCCGGGTCCTTGCTCGCCTCGAACGCCTTGCGGTCGGCGGCGAACCACTTCAGCCGCTCCTCGGTGCCGCCCAGCGCGGTGCCCGCCAGGCGGTCCAGCGCGCGCTTCACCGCGGCCGCGTCGTTGCCGCCCAGCCACTGGTCCACCGCGGCCACGCGCTGGCCGGCGGGCAGCTTGAGGTATTCGTTCAACCAGTATTCCTGCAACTGCCGGTCCATCGCCGCCACGTAGCGGCGCTCAAGCTGCTTCTGTGCGCCCTCGATGGCCGGCAGGTCGCGCTCCTGGTAGCCGGACTCGCGCTCGGCGTTCGGCTTCTCGCGCTCGATGGCCAGGCGGTACAACTGCGTGGCCGAACCGATCGTCGCCGTGTTGTTGAACATCGCCAGCGCCAGGTCGCGCTCGCGCGTGGCCTTGCTCTGCTCCAGCAGCGCCAGCAGCTTCGTGTGCGCGTCCAGCGCCGCCCGGCCCGTGGCGCCCTGCCCTTGCAGCCACGCCAGCACCGCGGCCTCCTCGCGCTGCTTCTGGCCGGCGGCGTCGATGCGCTTGAAGCCTTCCAACTGGCCGTCGTAGTTCTTGCTGGTGTTGTTCCAGCCGGCCATCGTGGCGGCGTACTTGACCTGGATGTCGGCGTTCTTCGCGCCGGCCTCCCGCACCATCGCGATCTGGTTCTTGTAGTGGCGCGCGATGGTCGGGTAGGTCCACTGCGCGGTGTTGTCGAATTCCGCCGCCAGCGCGTAGCGGTTGGTCGAGCCCGGGTAGCCGGCCACCATCACGAAGTCGCCCGCGCCCAGCGGCTGGTCGGCGAACTTCAGCCAGTGCTTCGGCCGGTACGGCACGTTGTCCTTGGAGAACGCGGCCGGCTTGCCGTCCTTGCCCACGTAGGCGCGGTAGAAGGCGAAGTCGCCGGTGTGCCGCGGCCACATCCAGTTGTCGATGTCGCCGCCGAACTTGCCCACGCTGCCGGGCGGCGCGTAGGCCAGGCGCACGTCCTTGATCTCCAGGTTCTTGAACAGGCGGTAGGTGTTGCCGCCGAGGAAGCTGTACAGGCGGCAGCGGTAGCCGGCGTCGGCCTCGCAATCGGCGATCAGCTTCTTCTCGAAGCTTTCCAGCGCCCGGGTGCGGGCCAGCGCGTCGGCGCCGGCCGCGGCGATGGCGGCCTGCGCGTCCCTGGTCACGTCGGTGATCTCGTCCAGCACGAATACGCGCGCATTGGGGCCGGCGCTGACTTCGTCCGCCGGCGTGGTCGCGTTGAAGCCGTTCTTGATGAGGTTGTTCTCCGGCGTGGAGTTCAACTGGATGGCGCCGTAGGCGCAATGGTGGTTGGTCACCACCAGGCCGTTGGGCGACACGAAGCTGGCGGTGCAGCCGCCCAGCGCCACCACCGCGCCCATCGGGTCGCCGGTCAGGTCGGCCATCTGCTGCGGCGATAGCTTCAGGCCGGCCTTCTTCAGCGGGCCGGCGATTTCCGGCAGTTGCTGCGGCACCCACATGCCTTCGCCGGCATGGGCGGTGGCGGCAGGCAGGGAAAGCGGGACCGCGATGGCGGCGGCGAGCAGATGGAGACGCATGGAACCCCCGGAACGGACAGGAAGTTGCGATTGTAATGACATCGAAAGCCCGCCCCGACCATGACTTTCGTCCTATGGCCGTGCCGGTCCTGTCGTCTTCCGCGGAAACGGCGGTGCGGCCTTTGCGCTTCAACGACTTGAAGCCGCGACCGAACCCGCGGCCTCTGCGCCTACCGCCCGCGCCACGGTCCGCAACGCCTGCGCAAACTCTTTCCACATGCGGCGCATCCCCTTCCCCGCCGCCGCACCGCGGCACGGCGCACGCGGACCCCGGGCGTATAATCCGCGCCCTCATTCCCAGTTGGATCGACGCCCCGATGGCACAGACGATGAAGGCGCTGGTGAAGCGCGAGGCCGGCAAAGGCATCTGGATGGAGGAGATCCCCGTCCCGCAGCCCGGCCCCAACGAGGTGCTGATCAAGCTGGAGAAGACCGCGATCTGCGGCACCGACCTGCACATCTACCTGTGGGACGAATGGAGCCAGCGCACGATCAAGCCGGGCCTGACCATCGGCCACGAGTTCGTCGGCCGCATTGCGCAACTGGGCCCGGCGGTGACCGGCTACGAGATCGGCCAGCGCGTCTCGGCCGAGGGCCACATCGTCTGCGGGCACTGCCGCAACTGCCGCGGCGGCCGCCCGCACCTGTGCCCCAACACGGTGGGCATCGGCGTCAACGTGGACGGCGCCTTCGCCGAGTACATGGTGATGCCGGCCAGCAACCTGTGGCCGATCCCGGACCAGATTCCCTCGGAGCTGGCGGCGTTCTTCGACCCCTACGGCAACGCCGCGCACTGCGCGCTGGAATTCGACGTGATCGGCGAGGACGTGCTGATCACCGGCGCCGGCCCCATCGGCATCATCGCCGCCGGCATCTGCAAGCACATCGGCGCGCGCAACGTGGTGGTCACCGACGTCAACGACTTCCGCCTGAAGCTGGCCGCCGACATGGGCGCCACCCGCGTGGTCAACGTGGCCAACACCTCGCTCAAGGACGTGATGGCCGACCTGCACATGGAGGGCTTCGACGTGGGCCTGGAGATGAGCGGCAACCCGCGCGCCTTCAACGACATGCTCGACTGCATGTACCACGGCGGCAAGATCGCCATGCTCGGCATCATGCCCAAGGGCGCCGGCTGCGACTGGGACAAGATCATCTTCAAGGGCCTGACCGTGCAGGGCATCTACGGCCGCCGCATGTACGAGACCTGGTACAAGATGACGCAACTGGTGCTGTCCGGCTTCCCGCTGGGCAAGGTGCTGACCCACCAGTTGCCGGTGGACCGCTTCCAGGAAGGCTTCGACCTGATGGAACAGGGCAAGGCCGGCAAGGTCGTGCTGAGCTGGAACTGAGGGCCGCCGACCTCGCTGCGAAGAAAAAGGGCGCCATGGGGCGCCCTTTTTTTCGCCTGTCGGCGGCGCGGATCAGTTGCCGACGCTGAGCGTCAGCACCACGCGGTTGTCGGCCATCTTGCCGTAGATGTCGCGCCCCTTGCCGTCGGTGCCGTAGTAGCCCAGCGACGCCGAGACCATGCCGAAGCCCTTGCTCACGCCCACGCTCCAGTCCGTGTAGTCCTCGGAATAGGCATCGTCGAACAGGCTGCGGCCCACGTTCAGGTCCAGGCTGAAATCCCTGGGCAGGCCGAAGCTGGCGCCGCCGGCCACGTACCAGGCGTCGGTGTCCGAGCCGCCGAAGTCGTTGGAGTAGGCCGCGGTCAGGCTGTAGGTGTCGGCGAAGGTGGTCTTGGTGATCAGCTCGTTGAAGTTCGACTCGTTGGCGCCCGGGTAGGTGTAGCGGTTGAGCATCACGTCGAAGTTGACCGAATCGCTGAAGTCGACGTTGTAGCCGACGAAGTAGTCGACTTCGAACTTCGGGTCGCCGTCGCCGAAGTCCACGCCCGAGGCCCAGCCGCCCGCGTAGAAGCCGCCGGGGATGTTGAAGGTCAGGCCGGCCTGCCCGGTCGGGTGCTCGTCGGACTGCGACACGCCGCGCCACACGTAGTCGGACGTGGCGGCGAGCGACCAGTTGACCAGCGGAGTCGCTTCCTCGCCTTCCGCGTCCTGGGCGAAGGCCGCCATGGGCAGGGCCAGCAGCAAGGCAGTGGCAAGGGCGGTACAGAGCTTGAGGGGCTTCATGGTTTCTCCTGTGGCGGGGGCGGGCGACGGGTGAAACCGTCATCGCGGTTTCACGGTTTTTTAACTGCCTGCCGATATTGCGAGGCAACAATTGCGCTCGTCAAGTATCTGCCGACGAACAGGGATAGCGGCTCCTTTCCAAGAAAATTCAGTGCATTACGCCGCCTCAGACAGGTGCCGTTGCACCTTGGCGGGGAAACCAGCCGAACCGTTTCGGTGCCAGCCGGACGGGCCGACCCTCGGCGGTGTCGGCCCCTTCGCGGTCCGCCGGCAACTCGACCTCCACCTCCGTGCCGGTGGCCTGCAGGCGGGTGCGCAGGCGCAGCCGCGGCCCGTTGCGCTGCGCGGACACCACGGTCGCCGCCCAGGCGTCGCCACCCTCCACCAGTTGCAGGTCCTCCGGCCGCACGAAGACCTCCGCCTCCCCTTCGCCGCCGCGCGCCTCCAGCGCCAGCCCGGCCACCTGCAGGCGCCCCTGCCGCCATTCGCCGCGGATGCGGTTCACCGCGCCGACGAAGGAATACACGAACGGCGACGCCGGCGCGTCGTAGGCTTCGGCCGGGCTGGCGACCTGCTCGATGCGGCCGCGGTTGAGGATGGCCACGCGGTCGGCCAGTTCCAGCGCCTCCTCCTGGTCGTGGGTGACGAACAGCGTGGTCAGGCCGGTGCGGTCGTGCAGTTCGCGCAGCCAGCGGCGCAGGTCGCGGCGCACCTGCGCGTCGAGCGCGCCGAACGGCTCGTCCAGCAGCAGCACGCGCGGCTCGATCGCCAGCGCGCGCGCCAGCGCCACGCGCTGGCGCTGGCCGCCGGAGAGCTGCGCCGGATAGCGCCTGCCCAGCCCTTCCAGTTGCACCAGCGCCAGCAGTTCGGCCACGCGCGCGCGGACCGTCGCGTCCGGCACCCGCGCCGCGCCGCGGCGCACGCGCAGGCCGAAGCCGATGTTCTCCTCCACCGTCAGGTGGCGGAACAGCGCGTAGTGCTGGAACACGAAGCCGGCGCGCCGCGCCTGCACGCTCAGGCGCGTGGCGTCCTCGCCGTCGAACAGGATGCGGCCGGCGTCGGCCTGCTCCAGGCCGGCGATGGCGCGCAGCAGCGTGGTCTTGCCGGAACCCGACGGCCCCAGCAGTGCCAGCAGTTCGCCCCGGCGCACCTCCAGGTTCACGTCATCCAGCGCGGCGAATTCGCCGAACCGCTTGCCCAGGTGTTCGATCCTGATGGTCATGTCCTGCTACTCCTGTGTGTTCTTTTTTCGACACGGACAAGAGCGGAAAGAGCGGATGAAAACAAAATGAAGATGCGGTTCCGCTTCCTGGCCTTCATCTTCGCTTTATCCGCTTCTTTTCGCTCTTGTCCGTGTCAAAAAACGTCTTCGCGTCAATGCCGATGGTTGGCCGCCAGCGCTTCGCCGTGGCGCCATTCCAGCCAGGTCTTCAGCGCCAGCGTCACCAGCGCGGTCAACGCCAGCAGCGAGGCCGCGGCGAACGCGGCGCTGTAGGCGTATTCGTTGTAGAGGATCTCCACGTGCAGCGGCAGCGTGTTGGTGCGGCCGCGGATGTGGCCGGACACCACCGAGACCGCGCCGAACTCGCCCAGCGAGCGCGCGCTGCATAGCAGCACGCCGTACAGCAGCGCCCAGCGGATGTTGGGCAGAGTGACGCGCCAGAAGGTCTGCCAGCCATTGGCGCCCAGGCTCAGCGCAGCGAGTTCCTCGTCCGTGCCCTGCTGTTCCATCAGCGGCATCAGTTCGCGGGCGATGAAGGGGAAGGTCACGAACAGCGTCGCCAGCACGATGCCGGGCAAGGCGAAGACGATCCTAGGCAGTTGCACGTGCACTTCGCCCAGCAGCGGCAGCGTGCCGGTCCAGCCCTCGTCGATCAGCGGCCAGGCCCAGCCCTGCGCGCCGAAGACCAGCACGAAGACCAGGCCCGCCACCACCGGCGAGACCGCGAACGGCAGGTCGATCAGGGTCACCAGCCAGCGCTTGCCGGGGAAGTCGTGCTTGCTCACCGCCCATGCCGCGGCCACGCCGAACAGCAGGTTCAGCGGCACCACGATGGCGGCGACCACCAGGGTCAGCTCCACCGCGGCCAGCGCGTCGGCTTCCGACACCGCCGCCAGGAAAGCGGCCCAGCCGCCGCGCAGCGCCTCCACGAACACCAGCACCAGCGGCAGCAGCAGGAACGCGGCCAGGAACCCCAGCGCCGCCAGCACCAGCAGCGCCTGCACCCACACCGGCTCGGTGGTGGCGGCATGGCGGCGCGCGGCGGCGGGGCGGTCCTGCACGGCGGCGGGCTTCGGCACGAGGGCGATGCTGGCGGAAATCGCTTCGCTCATCCTAGCGCCCCGCCCGCGCGCCGCTGCGCTGCAGGCGCGATTGCAGCGTGTTGATCGCCAGCAGCAGCGCGAACGACAGCAGCAGCATGGCCGCCGCGATGGCGGTGGCGCCTTCGTAGTCGAACTCCTCCAGCTTGATCGTGATCAGCAGCGGCGCGATCTCCGACACATGGGGCAGGTTGCCGGCGATGAAGATCACCGAGCCGTACTCGCCCACCCCACGCGCGAACGCCAGCGCGAAGCCGGCCAGCACCGCCGGCCACAGCGACGGCAGCACCACCCGCCGCACCGTCTGCCAGCGGCTGGCGCCGAGCGTGGCCGCGGCCTCCTCCAGCTCGCGCTCCGCCTCGGCCAGCACCGGCTGCACCACGCGCACCACGAACGGCAGGCCGATGAACACCAGCGCCAGGGTGATGCCCAGCGGCGTGTACGCCACCTTGATCCCGGCCGCTTCCAGCCAGCGGCCGATCCAGCCGGTCGGTCCGTACAGCGCGGTCAGCGCGATCCCCGCCACCGCGGTAGGCAGCGCGAACGGCAGGTCGATCATCGCGTCGAACAGCCGCTTGCCGGGGAAGCGGTAGCGCACGAACACCCAGGCCACCAGCGTGCCCGCCACCGCGTTGAACGCCGCCGCCGCCAGCGCGGTGCCGAAGCTCACCCGCAGCGCCGCCAGCACGCGCGGCTCCGTCCACACCTGCCACAGGCCGGACCAGCCCAGCCCGCTGGCCTTCACGAACAGGCCCACTAGCGGCACCAGCACGATCAGCCCCAGCCAGGCCAGCGCATAGCCCAGGCTGAGGCCGAAACCGGGCATCACCCGCCGCGCGCGCGGCTTGCCCGGCCAGGGACGGACCGCCGCCATGGCTACTTCGCCTGGATCCGATCGAACACGCCGCCGTCGGCGAAGTGCGTGGCCTGCGCCTTCGCCCACGAGCCGAACACGCCGTCGATGGTGACCAGCTCCAGCTTGGGGAAGCGCTTCACGTCGGCGGGATCGGCGTACTCCGGATGGCGCGGGCGGTAGTAGTGCTTGGCGGCCAGGCGCTGGCCGGCGGGCGAGTACAGGTATTTCAGGTACGCCTGCGCCACTTCGCGGGTGCCGTGCTTGTCCACGTTGCGGTCCACCAGCGCCACCGGCGGCTCGGCCAGGATCGACAGCGACGGCACCACGATGTCGAACTTGTCCGGGCCGAGTTCCTCGATGGACAGGAACGCCTCGTTCTCCCACGCCAGCAGCACGTCGCCGATGCCGCGCTGGACGAAGGTGGTGGTGGCGCCGCGCGCGCCGGTGTCCAGCACCGGCACGTTGCGGAAGATCGCGCGCACGAAGTTGCGCGTCTTCTCCTCGTCGCCCTTGAAGATCTTCAGCCCGTAGGCCCACGCCGCCAGGTAGTTCCAGCGCGCGCCGCCGGAGGTCTTGGGATTGGGCGTGACCACCGAGATGCCCGGCTTCACTAGGTCGTGCCAGTCGCGGATGTTCTTCGGATTGCCCTTGCGCACCAGGAACACGATGGTGGAGGTGTATGGCGCGCTGTTGTCCGGCAGGCGCTTCTGCCAGTCGGCCGGGAACAGCCTGGCGCGCTGGGCGATGGAATCCACGTCGTAGGCCAGCGCCAGCGTCACCACGTCGGCCTCCAATCCATCGATCACCGAGCGCGCCTGCTTGCCGGAGCCGCCGTGCGAGGTCTCGATGCTGACCTTCTGGCCCTTGGTCTTCTGCCATTCGGCGGCGAAGGCGGCGTTGAACTCGCGGTAGAACTCGCGCGTGGGGTCATAGGAGACGTTGAGCAGCTTGACGTCGCGGGCGCCGGCCGCCGCGGCCACGGTCAGGCCGAAGGCGAGCAGCGCGATGCGCGCGTGGCGGCGGATGCGGGAAAGTTTCATGGCTTGTCCTCCAGGATCAGAACGCGACCTGCAGTCGCGAGAACACGGCTTTTTCGTCTTCGCGGTCGCCGGTCGCGGCGCCGCCGTCGAAGCGGGTGTCCAGGTAGTTGACGACCAGCTTGAGGTTGCTGGTGAGGTACCAGTTGACGCCCAGCGTCCATGCCCTGGCGCGGCGCGCGGACACCGCCGCGTCGGCGAATAGCGGGAAGGCGTCGCCGTCGATCTCCAGTTCGCCGTAGCGGCCGACGATCTCCCACGCACCCCAGCCGCCGCCGGGGCTGAACGGCCTGGACGGCTTCGCCACGCCGCGGTAGCCGGCGTCCTCGCCGGTCAGCACCCAACTGGCGGTGGCCTGCCAGGCGGAGTTCTCCAGTTCCGCGCGGAGGCCGGCCGCCGCGCCGCCGGTGACCCGCAGCTCCTGCTTCGACACGATGTACTCGGCCAGCAGGCCGAAGCGGCCGCGGTACAGGTAGCCCTGCGGCGAGAAACGGCGGTGCTCGCCGTCGGCCGCCACCGTGGACCGGTAGTTGAAGAACTGCGCCTGCCCCTGGGTGCGGTAGCGCGGCAGGAAGTTGTTGCCCGCGCCCTGCTTGTCGCCGATGCTGCCTGCGATGCCGAAGCCCAGCCCCGACCACGGACTGCTGGTGTTCTTGAACGGCTCGAAGAACAGCCGGCCTGCATATTCGAACGCGTCGTCGGGATTGGCGGTCGCGGCGTCGCGGCCGTCCGGCGCGCCGTTGTAGACGCCGGCCACGTAGCTCACGCGGCCGTCGGCGAACTCGCCCTGCGCCTGCACGCCAAGATCGCGGTTGGGTGCCAGTTCGGTGGGGAAGCCGCGCTCGATCAGCGCGATGGCGCCGCCGGACTGCAAGCGCTCCAGCCCGACCGGCCCCTTCACCTTGCCGGCGCGCAGGGTGAAGGCCGGGTCCAGCTTCACGTCCACGTAGGCATCGACGATGGTGGCGCCGTCGCCGGCGAACTCCGGCGTCAGCCGGAACGCCACCAGCTTGCCCAGCGAGCCTTCGAGGGTCGGACGGATGCGGCGGAACAGGAAGGTGTCGTTCTGCGGCGCTCCATCGTCGTCGAAGAAGAAGCGGGCGTCGCCCTGCACCAGCGCGCGCAGCCTGAATTCGTAGTCGCCGCCGGCGGACTTGAGCGAAACGCCCTTGTCGTTCACCGCCAGCGCCGGCGCCTCCTTGGCCTTGGCTGCCTGTTCTTCCTGCTGCAATTCCAGGCGGCGCTCCAGCACCCGCAGGCGCTGGTCCAGGTCGCCCAGCGTGGCCGCGCCTTCGCCGTCGGCGGGTGGTGCCTCGCCGACGCGGCGCTCCAGCGCTTCCAGCCGTTGCAGCAGTTCTTCCACCGTGGGCGGCCGCTCCTGCGCGAACGCCGGCACGGCCAGCGAACAGGCCAGCGCGCCCAGCCAGACCGCCCCCCTGCCCTGTCGCCGTCCCATCGCCCGCTCGCGCATCGTCACGTCCCCCGCATGGCCCTTCGGCCGGAAACGTGATGCTGCGGGCGCACAACGCCACGGTGAAATGACGAAGCGATGGGCGCTTATGCCCAACACGCATGAACAGGCCGGCGGCCTGCCGACCGGCGGTTAGAATGACGGCCCGTTCATCCCCGATGCCGCCATGTCCCCGACCACCCGTTACGCCGAAGAACTGGATGCCATCCGCGCCCAGGGCCTGTTCAAGTCCGAGCGGATCATCACCGGCCCGCAGTCGGCCGAGATCACCCTGGCGGACGGCCGCACGGTGCTGAACTTCTGCGCCAACAACTACCTGGGCCTGGCCGACCACCCGGACATCATCGCCGCGGCGAAGGACGCGCTGGACACCCACGGCTTCGGCATGGCCAGCGTGCGCTTCATCTGCGGCACGCAGGACCTGCACAAGCGGCTGGAGAAGACCATCGCCGACTTCTTCGGCACCGAGGACACCATCCTCTACGCCGCCTGCTTCGATGCCAACGGCGGCCTGTTCGAGCCGCTGCTGGACGAGAACGACGCGATCATCTCCGACGCGCTCAACCACGCCTCCATCATCGACGGCGTGCGCCTGTGCAAGGCCAAGCGCTTCCGCTACGCCAACTGCGACATGGCCGACCTGGAGGCGCAGTTGCAGGCAGCCGACGCCGCCGGCTGCCGGACCAAGCTCGTCACCACCGACGGCGTGTTCTCGATGGACGGCTTCATCGCCCCGCTGGACGAGATCACCGCGCTGGCGAAGAAGTACGGCGCGCTGGTGCACATCGACGAATGCCACGCCACCGGTTTCCTCGGCGCCACCGGCCGCGGCTCGGCCGAGGTCAAGGGCGTGCTGGATCGCATCGACATCTTCACCGGCACGCTGGGCAAGGCGATGGGCGGCGCGCTGGGCGGCTTCACCACGGCGCGCAGGGAAGTGGTCGAACTGCTGCGCCAGCGCTCGCGGCCGTACCTGTTCTCCAACTCGCTGCCGCCGCACGTGGTCGCCGCCGGCATCAAGGCGTTCGAGATGCTGGACGCGGCCGGCGAACTGCGCGAGCGGCTGGCCGCGAACACCGCCTATTTCCGCGAGAAGATGACCGCCGCCGGCTTCGACGTGAAGCCCGGCGTGCGCCCGATCAGCCCGGTGATGCTGTACGACGCGCCGCTGGCGCAGCGCTTCGCCGAGCGGCTGCTGGAGGAAGGCATCTACGCGATCGGCTTCTTCTTCCCCGTGGTGCCCAAGGGCCAGGCGCGCATCCGCACGCAGATGAGCGCGGCGCACACGCGCGAACACCTGGACCGCGCCATCGACGCCTTCGTCCGGATCGGGCGCGAACTCGGCGTGCTGAAGGACTGAGGCAGCTCAGCGGGCGTTCTTGCGCACCGCCGCGGTCGCCGGCTTCTTCGCAGGCGGCCCCTTGGCGATGCGGATGCCGCGCACCTTCATCCAGGCGTCGAACTCGTCGGCCGTCATCTGCCGGCCCTGCTGCTGCATATCGAACCGGTAGTCCAGCGGATTGTTGCTGCGGACGACCACCACGTCCTCCGCCTTCGCTCCCTTCGCGGCCGTCCCCTGCCCGTGGCTGGCGCAGGCCGCCAGCAGGCAGAGGGCGACCGGCAGGGCGGTGCTCGCCGCCAGGCGCTTCACGTGTACCGGCATGATCGTTCCCCGAAGAATGTCCTGGCGAGTGTAGGGACGCGCACGGGCGCGAACCCTGACCGCGGTCGCGCAATCGGCGATCACCCGCGCAGCGACAGGGCCTTGCGCTCGTCTTCGTGCAACTCCCGCCATTCGCCCTTGCCCAGGTCGCCCAGCGCCAGCGGGCCGATCGCCACCCGCACCAGCCGCAGCACGCCGATGCCGAACGCCGCCAGCAGCCGGCGGATCTGGCGGTTGCGGCCTTCGTCCAGCACCACTTCCAGCCAGGCATTGCGTTCGCCCGCGCGCAGCAGGGCGACGCGGCGGGCGGACAGGCGTTCGCCGTCGTCGTCCACGCCGGCTTCCAGCGCGCGCAGCAGGGCATCGTCGGGAATGCGGTCCACCTGCACGTGGTAGGTCTTGCACGGGCCGGTGGCGGGGTCGGTCACGCGGGCCGCCCATGCCGGATCGTTGCATAACAGCAGCAGTCCTTCGCTGGCCTTGTCGAGCCGGCCGACCGGCGCCACCCACGGCAGGCCGCTGCCGGCAAGGCAGGCGTACACCGTGTCGCGCCCGCGCTCGTCCTGCGCGCTGGTGACCAGCCCGCGCGGCTTGTTGAGCATCAGGTAGACGCGGCGGTGCTCGGGCATGGGCCGGCCGTCGACGCTCAGCTTCGCCTGGCCCGGCACCACCGGGAACTCCGGATCGCGCACCGTCCTGCCGTCAACGGCGACGCGGCCTTCGGCGATCCAGCCCGCGGCCTGCGTGCGCGAGCACACGCCCAGCTTGGACAGGGCACGCGCCAAGCCGTGCCGCGGCCCGGCGCCCGCCGGCGCGTGCGCAGGACGCGGCTTCGCCGGCCGGCGCGTAGAAGGCCGGGGCGGGCGCGGTTTCGTCATCGCGGGCGTGTGCTGGCGCCGCCGGGAACACCCGGCGCGCCGCGGATCAGTCTTTCTTGGCCGCTTCGGCCGGCGCGGGCTGGGCCGGCGCCGCGGCCGGGCCGGCGCCCTTGGCCACGCGAACGCCGCGCGACTTCATCCACGCGTCGAACTCTTCCGCCGTCATGCGCTTGCCGTTCTGGTTCATGTCGAAGCGCCACGGGGTGTTGTCGAATTCCGTCTTCGGCTGGTAGGCCGCGGGACTGGAAGCCATCGCCGCGGCGGGCGCGGCGTTCGCGGCCGGCAGCGCCTTGGCGATGTTGCGGCAGCCCTCGATGCGCAGCCGCAGCAACACGCGGTCCACCGACTGCGCTTCGTCGAACGCCTGCGAGGCCAGCACGCCGGTGGGCGCGCCGAGCTGGGTGGCGATGGCGGTGAACTCCGGCGCCACCGGCGCGATCACCGTGGCCGGCGCCGCGAGCGGCGGCTGCACCAGGCTGCCCGCGCAATCGGGGGCGGCGGCGTGTGCGGCGGGAATTGCGGCGATGCACAGCAGGCTAGCGAGAACATGGCGGCGCATCGGCGGAACTCCTCAAGCATTGGCGTGCCGCGAGTGTAGGCAGCGCCTCCCGGCATGGCAAGGAATCGCGGCGCGCACGCGCGCCCGGATGCGCAAGCCGGAAACCGCATCACGGAATCGCCGGCCCTCCGGTCGCAGGGAAAACAGGGTTGCGGAGAAAAACGCGATGAGAAACAGAAGCGCAGAAAGACGAAGCCCGGCACATGGCCGGGCTTCGCGTGGTGCTGGATCGAGCGTCCGATCAGTTCTGGACGTTCAGTTCCGTACGACGGTTGCGCTCGTTCTTGCAGCCCGGCAGGGTCTGCGCGGTCGGCTCCAGCGGACGGCTCTCGCCGTAACCGATCGGGCCCACCAGACGCGAGGAGGACACGCCGTTGCTGGTCAGGTAGTCGTACACGGCCTGAGCGCGACGCTGCGACAGACCCTGGTTGTACGCATCCTTGCCGCACAGGTCGGTGTGGCCGGCCACTTCGACGCGCAGGTCGGGGTAACGCTTCAGGATCTGGACGGCCTCGCTCAGGATCGCCACGGCGTCCGGACGCAGGGTGGCCTTGTCGAAGTCGAAGTTCACGCCCTTCAGGTCGATCGAGACCGGCACCGGGCAGCCGTCCGGACCGATGGTCTGGCCAGCCTGCGAACCGGGGCACTTGTCGTCGCAGTTGTTCACGCCGTCGCCGTCGTCGTCCAGATCGGCGCAGGTGGTGGTCGGAGCCGGCGCCGGGGCCGGAGCGGCTTCGGCGGCCTTCGGGCCCAGCGGGATCACGACGCCGACGGAGGCCAGCACGTCGCCGAACCAGTCTTCGTTCGGAGCGGCATGGCTCTGGTCGTTGAAGTCGGCGCGGTAGGCCACTTCGGCGCGCACGCCGACGCGCTTGTCGAGCGTGGTCTGCAGGCCGACGCCCAGCTTGGCGGCGAGGTTGTTGTCGCGCACCTGGCCCGGGGAGTTCGGGTTCGGGTTGGCGTCGTACTCTTCATCCGAGCGCTGCAGGCCCAGGCCAGCCAAGATGTAGGGGTTCCAGCCGCGGCCTTCCTGCACGAAATGACGGCGCAGGTCCAGCGAGAAGCCGTACTGGCTCCAGTTCAGGTCCTGGTTGTCTTCGAACTTCGGGTTCTGGTAGTTCAGTTCACCGTCGAGCGACCAGTTCGGGCTGATGAACTTGCCCAGGCCCAGGCCCACGAACGGCGCGTTGCGGGTGGTGCGGTCGTTGTCCTGCAGGTTGAAGCCGGCCGAACCGGTCAGGTACCAACGGTCGTCGAACTCCTGGGCCATGGCGTGGTTCGCAAGGCTCAGGCCGCCCAACAGCGCGGCGCAGAGAAGTTTCTTGTTCATTTGCAGCTCCTTGTGGAAGTCCAGTTGTAGAGAAACCGAAATACGTGACGTGTGTGGTTCCGGCGATTCTTGTAGTTGTTATGCGTGACGACAGCCAGCCATCGCCTTGCTGAACAGATTATGCGGCACCGGGTGAAGACTGTGTTAACGGTACCATAACAAGTTGGGTGCTGTTAACACTATCCCATACCCGGCCCGCCGGCGGGCAGCCTCGGGGCACCATTGTTGCATGCCGGCAACGGTCCGGACCGCGCCTCGGGCTTGGCCGGCCGCCGCCCCGGCCCGATCCTGCCGGCATGGCCACGCTCACCACCCCGCCCTCGCTCTTTCTCTCGCACGGCTCTCCGCTGCTGGCCGTGGAGGACTCCCCCACCGGCCGCTTCCTGGACCGGCTGGGCGAACGGTTGCCGCGCCCACGGGCCATCGTGGTGGCCTCCGCGCATTTCACCCGGCCCCGGCCGACCGTCACTGCCGCCCCGGCGCCGGAGACGGTCCACGACTTCGGCGGCTTCCCGGCGCCGCTCTACCGGATCCGCTACGGATCGCCCGGCGCTCCCGGATTGGCGGCCCAGGTCGTTGCCCTGCTGGACGGCGCCGGCTTCGCCGCCCTGGCCGACGACCGCCACGGCCTCGACCATGGGGTCTGGGTACCCCTGCGGCGCATGTACCCGCAGGCCGACATCCCGGTGGTGGCGCTGTCGGTGGACCCGGCGCGGACCGCCGAATGGCATTACCGGCTCGGCCTCGCGCTTGCACCGCTGCGCGGACAGGGCGTGCTGGTGGTCGGCTCCGGCGGGTTCTCGCACAATCTGCGCGCGCTCGACTGGGGCCAGGCACAGGCGCCGGAACACCCCTGGGTCGCCGCGTTCACCGAGGCCCTGCGCGCCCGGCTGCTGGCCGGCGACGTGGCGGGCGCGCTCGACTGGACGGCCCTGCCGGATGCCCACCGCAACCATCCCACCCCCGAACACCTGTATCCCCTCTACGTGGCCTTGGGGGCGGGCGGAGAAGGTGCGAAGGGACGGCTGCTGCATCGCGACGTGGAAATGGGCGGCCTGGCGCTGGATGCCTTCGCCTTCGATGCCGCGGCCTGATCGATCGCACCGGCCCCTGCTCCTGCAAGCAGGAACACGACCGGCGTGGCCCATCCGCCGGCCTGCTTCGATCCGCCAAGGCCGGAGATCACCGCAAGCCCACCCGCACGGCAAAGCCGTATCCACTCCGCGGCACGCATTCCCCTGCTCCCTCTTCCCTGCATGCCCCCTGCGAGCAAGCGCGTAGCATCCGGTCCGTCCCTCCTGCCCTCCTCCCCTCAGGAATCCCCCATGAAAGCCGTCGCCCTGACCCGCTACCTACCCATCGACGATCCGCAATCGCTGCTGGACGTGGAGATCGAGAAACCCGTCGCCACCGGCCACGACCTGCTGGTGCGCATCGAAGCGGTGTCGGTGAACCCCGTGGACACCAAGCTGCGCGCGCCCAAGCCGCAGGTCGAAGCGCAGCCCAAGGTGCTGGGCTACGACGCCGCCGGCGTGGTCGAAGCCGTCGGCGAGGCGGTCACCCGCTTCAGGCCCGGCGATGCGGTCTACTACGCCGGCGACGTCACTCGTCCCGGCACCGACGCGCAGTTCCACCTGGTCGACGAGCGCATCGTCGGCCGCAAGCCGGCGTCGCTGGACTTCGCCCAGGCCGCCGCGCTGCCGCTGACCGCGATCACCGCCTGGGAACTGCTGTTCGAGCGCATGGGCTACGCGCCCGACGGCGGCGGCGACGGCAAGTCACTGCTGGTGATCGGCGGCGCCGGCGGCGTGGGTTCGGTCGCCATCCAGTTGGCCAAGCTGGCCGGCTTCGTCGTCGTCGCCACCGCCTCGCGCGCGGAGACCGCGGAATGGTGCCGCCTGCTGGGCGCCGATCACGTGGTGAACCACCGCGAAGCGCTGGCGCCGCAGTTGCAGGCGCTGGGGTTCGACCGCATCGATGCCGCGATCAACCTGGCCGACACCGACCGCTACTGGACCGAACTGGGCGAACTGCTGGCGCCGCAGGGCCATCTGGGCCTGATCGTGGAGCCGCGCGGCGAGCTGCGGATCGGCGACCCGTACAAGGCCAAGTGCATCGGCATCCACTGGGAAATGATGTTCGCCCGTCCGCGCTACCGCACCGAGGACATGGGCGAACAGGGCGCGATCCTGGAACGCGTCGCGCACCTGCTCGACACCGGCGTCATGCGCGGCACGCTGACCGGAACACTGTCGCCGATCAACGCCGCCAACTTGCGCGAAGCCCACCGCCGCCTGGAGTCCGGCACAACCATCGGCAAGCTGGTGGTCGCCGGCTGGTGAGGGCGCCTGCAGGAGGGCTTCAGCCCCGACCGCCAACCCACAGAACCCGCAGGGCCAACAAAAGCGGAAAGCGGAAACACGGATCAAGCGGATGAACGCGGATAAGGCAAAAGGCAACCGGCTTTATCCGTGTGATCTGCGTTGATCCGTGTCGGAAACGCCTCTCCGGAATCCATGGCCGTAAGTGAAGCCGCTCCTGATACGCAGCAGCCACCGGGATGCCGGCACCAATCAATGCCGCCAACCTGCACAAAGCGCACCGCCGGCTGGCAACCCTGTAGGAGGGGCTTCAGTCCCGACCATGGACCGACAGGACAAGCAGACCCAACAAAAGCAAAAAGCGCGAAACACGATCAACGCGGATCACACGGATAAGGCAAAAGGCACCGCTTTATCCGTGTGATCCGCGTTGATCCGTGGCTAAAACGCTTCTCCGGAATCCGTGGTCGGGGCTGAAGCCCCTCCTACAGGGGGTCCTCAGGCGGCTTCGGTGGTGCGGTCGCGCTTGAGGACGGCGACGGGTTCGGCCCAGGCGCTGCCGGCGCGGCGCTTGCTGGTGGCCAGCACCAGGTCGGAGGGTTCGAACACGTTGACGTTGTGGGTGATCGGCGTGGTCAGGATGTACTGCGCGTCGGTGGAGCGCAGGAAACGGCCGACCTTCTCGATGTTGGCCACATCCAGGTGCGCGAAGGGCTCGTCGATGAAGACGAAGCCGCCCGGCTGCTCCTCGTCGCGCAGCAGCGCCACCAGCAGCAGCAGCGACTTCATCACCTGCTGGCCACCGGAGGCTTCGCCGTCGTCCAGGCCGATCCAGCCCTTGCGGTCGAAGTCGAAGCGCACGGTCAGGCCAGCCTGCGCCAGCGCGGTGTCCTCGTTGACCAGTTCCGGCAGTTCGGCGTCCACGCCGATGCCGGCCAGGTCACCGAGCGCGGCCAGGTTGCGCCTGTAGCGGCGCACGGTGGCGCGCAGCACGTTGATGTAGGCGCCGCGCGCCTCCTCGGTCAGGCGGCGGGCGCGGTGCAGGTGCGTTTCGCGCTTGCCGATGGCCGCTTCGAGGCCGGCGTAGTCGGCGGCGAACTTGTCGCGCAGCGCCACGCAGCCCTCGTCCTCCACGTAGCCGCCGCGCGTCAGCCGCTCGTCGATGCGTTCCAGCTCGCGGCGCACGGCGCCGGCGCTCTCGTATTCCTCGCGCGCGGCGCGCAGGGCCGCGGCGCTGCGCCACGCCGCCGGCATCTGCGCGCGGCGGCGGCGGAACTCGACGATGCGCTGCGCCAGCGCGCGCCGTTCCTGGTCGATCTGCTGGCCGCGCTCGCGCAGTTCGTTCGCCAGCGCCTTGATCTCGCCGGCACGGCTGGCGGCGGCGATGCTCTCGGCCTTGTCCTGCGCTTCCAGTCCGTCCAGCCGCTGGCGCAGGCCGGCCAGCGCGGCGGCGGCCTGCTGGGCGGCTTCGGCCAGCGCGGGCAAGCGCTCGGCGGCGTCGGCGAACTCGGCCGCGCGGGTCACCAGTTCCTGCCCGGCATCCAGGCCCAGCAAACGCGATTGCAGACCGTCCAGTTGCGTGCGCAGCGCGGCCAGTTCTTCCTCGCGCGCATGCGCGCGCTGCTGGAGGGCGGCCTGTTCGGCGCGCAGCGACGCCAGTTGCGCCTGCCGCGCGCCCGCGCCGAAGTGATGCGCGCCGCCGCCGACGTGGCGGCCGCCGCGCTGTTCGCGCAGGTAGCCCTTGGCGGTGATCCAGTCCTGGCCCTTGGGCAGGCGCTGGCCGGCTTCGACGTCGGCCACGCGCTGGATGCGGTCCAGGTGGCGCGGCAGCCAGGCCGGCGGGTCGTCGGAGAAACGCACCACTTCCAGCAACGAACCCTTGGCGGCCTTCTCCACCGGTGCGCGGTCGGCGACGACGAAGTGGCGGTACTGCATCTGCTCACCCAATCGCCACGCTTCGCGCGCATCCCCGGGATGCTCCAGCAGGACCAGGTGGCGGTACGGCGCGAGCACGGCCTCCACCGCGACCGCCCATTCGGGATCGGCTACTTCGACCAGTTCGGTCAGCACGCGGTGGGCGATGCCCTGACGCTCCAGCGCCGCGCGGAAATCGCGCTCGAACGGCTCCACCACGCGCCCGCCGCCGCTCAGCGCCGCCATCTGCGCGGCGACTTCGCCGGCGCGCTGGCGGTCGCGCTCGGCGTCCAGCTTCAGTTCGGCCTGGCGGCGACGGCCATCCTCGATCCGGCGGCTCAGCGCGTCCACGTCGGCGCCGCCGCGCTCGGCCTGCAAGCGCGCTAGTTCGTCGTGCCGGCGCACCAGCGCCTCGGCGTCGCGCGCATGGTCGCGCGCGTGGGTGAACTCGGCCTCGACCTCGCCGACGCGGGCGCGCGCCTGCTCCAGTTCCTGCCGCAGCCGGTCGCGTTGCAGGTGCGCGGCGACTTCCTGCGCGAGCAGGGTTTCGTGCACGTGGCCGCGCTCGCGCAACGCACGGCGCAGGCCGGTCAGGCGCGGGCGCGCGCCTTCGATGGCGGCGCGCTGGTCGGCCAGTTCCACCTTGGGCGCGATCTCGGCGTGCAGGCGGTCGCGCTGCGTGCGCAGCGACAGGCCGTCCTCGAACGAGCGCACGTCGGCGCGCGCCGATTCCAGCTTGAGGTGCAGTTCGGCCAGCCCTTGCTGCAACTGGCCGATCTCCTTCTCCACGTCGAACTGCTCGTTGCGGGCGCGCTGGTAGTCGTCCAGCACGGCCTTGTCCTCGAACACGTCGAACACCAGTTGCAGCAGTTCGCGCGGCGACAGTTGGCACAGCTTGTCGGTGGCGCCCTGCTCCAGCGTCAGCACGCGGCAGATGGCGCGGCTCAGGCCGGCGCCGGCCAGCCGCACGCGGTAGTCGCGCACGCCCAGCCAGTCGCCGCCCTGGTCCAGCGTCTCCACCGACACGTCGCCGGCGACGATCTGGTAGTCGCGCGACCAGTCGCCGCCGCGCTTGCGGATGCGGCAGGCGATGGTGACCTGCTCGTCCATGTGCGGGAAGAACGCGCGCTTGCCGCGCCGGTCGACCGGGTTGCTGACCACCGCGCGCAGCCACGCGTACGGCTTGCCGTTGTGGCGCAGGTAGGTCTTGTAGTCGCGTGCCATGTCGCGGTCGTCGATGGCCAGCAACGTGCGCAGGGCGTCGAGCAGCGTGGTCTTGCCGGAGCCGTTCGGCCCGACGACGGTGATGATGGAGGCATCCAGCGGCAGCGTGTAGCGCTGCCAGTAGTCCCAGTGCACGACTTCCAGACTGCGGAATTCAAACATCGGCCTGCTCCTCGCTGGCTTCTTCCGCGGGCCCGTCGTTCGCGGACTCCCCGGACAACCCGGCGTCGGCCTGCGACTGCCGCGCCTGCTCGATCACGAAGGCCAGCGCGCCGTCCATCACCCGGCTGGCGATGCGCTCGTAGTCGAAGGCCAGGTCCAGCAGCGGCCCCTCGTGGATGCGCTCGCGGCGACGCACGATGAAGCCGTGCCGCTGCAAGGTGCCCAGGTTCATCTGCAACCGGCCCTTGCCGCCGAGCTTGTCGGCGAAGTCGGCCAGCAGCGTGCGCTCGTTGATGGGCTCGATCACCTCCGCGCCCACCGGCACCGGCTTGAGTTCGGCGAACATCTGTTCCTGCTCGTGCTGGCGCTCGCCCTCCTGCCGCGCGACCTGGCGCTGGCGCTTGGGCAGCACCAGCAGCGCCCACAGCACCACCAGCAGCGCGACGGTGTCGCGGCCCAGCGACAGGTTGCTGGCCGCCCAGGCGTCGCCGTGGCCGAACACGTCGCTCTCCTGCGCGCACGCGATGCCGACGGCGACGTGCGCGGCGTAGGGATGTTCGAGCAGGCGCAGGCCGGCGGCGGCGAGACGGCAGTCCAGGTCGTCGCGCAGTTCGGCGTCGACCAGCACCTGGCGCACGGCGCGGTCCTCGCGCGGCAGCCAGCGCTCGGCCAGCAACCGGGCGATCAGGGAAGCGATGGGGTCGTTCATGCGGTGCGGGCTTTCTTCCTGCGGGGAGGCGCGGGCTCGGCCGGCGCCTCCGGGGTCTGCGGCAACAGCCGGCCGCGGCTCATGTAGGCCACGCCGGCGCGCTGCACGGATTCGAATGCGGGTTCCACGTGCCACTGCATCGGCAACTGCGCCAGCGAGGCGGTGACGCCGTGGCGGTTCTCCGCGCCGGCATCGCCGATCAGGCCGAGCAGCGACAGCCGGTAGGCGCTGAGGGCGAAGCCGTCCTGCGGCACCCAGTCCGACAGCGGCGCCTCGGCGTCCAACGCGGCCAACTGGTCGAGCCATTGTTCGGCGTGGGCATAGTCGTTCTGCGCGACCGGCGCCTGGGCATCGACCGGGGCCGCCTGCGACGGCGGCAGCGAGGCGTCGTCCTGCGCCTCGCGCTCGCGTTCGACCAGTTCGTACTCGGCCACGTCCAGCGCGATGGGGCCCAGCGCGAACGCCGGCTGCGGCATGCGCGCCAGCACGCCGTCGGCCAGCGCGGCCAGCGCATCGCTGTCCAGCGCGCGCAGGTAGCGGTTGACGTCGGACGAGGACAGGCCGCTGGCGCCGAGGTGGACGCGGTGGCGGTCGAGCTGGTTGAGCGCGCGCTGGAACACCGACGCCTGCCGCAGCAGTGCGCTCTGGGCGCGGCCGATCTGCTGGGCGACGCGGTGGGTGGCTGTATCCAGTTCGCCGTCGGCGGCGATGTCGCGGATCAGCGCGGTGCCCTTCTCCACCCACTGCCACACCGACTGCAGGGTGTCGGCGGCGCGCTGGATGCGGTGCTCGGAACCGCTGAGCACGGCCTGGTCGAAGTCCTCGCGCAGTTCGTTCAGGCGCGACAGCAGGTGCTGGAGGTCGTCGGCGGTGACCCGGCCCATCGCCTGGCCGGCGGCAAGCTGCGCGGTGACGTAGGCCAGTTCGTCGCCTTCGCGGTTGAACTGCAGCAGCAGGCCGATGGCCGCCAGTGCCTGCCGGCCGACCGGGCTGATGCGGTAGCGCTGGCTCTGCGCGTCCCACAGCAGCAGGCCGTTCTCGCGCAGGCGGCCGAGCACGGTGTCGAACTTGACCGGGTCCAGGTAGGCGAACTGGTCGCGCAGTTCCTGCGGCGCCCAGTCCGGCGCCTGTCCGCGCTCGCCGATGGTGCGCAGGACCAGCAGGCGCACCATGACGCTCTCCTCGCCGCCGTGGAACAGCGTCGAGAAGGCCCGCAGCAGGTCGCGGGCGGAAAGCAGGGGGTGGAGGTCCGGCAGGTCCGCGGCGGCGATGCCGGCGCGCAGGTAGTCGTGCAGGGGCGGTGGGGCGGCGTCCAATGAAGTCCCGGGAACCTGGGTGCCCTATGGTCCCCGAGCCCGCCGGGCCGGACAACTCTTGCAAGCCGGCGCGGTCTGTGCCCTGCCGCGCCCGCCGGCGCGGGCATGCGCCGGTTGGCGCGGCAGGCTTGCGCTCGCGGCCGCGGCACGGCATCGTGCGCCCACCCATACGCAAGCGTATCCATCGCCAGCATGCCCTTGCCCTCCGCCGCCGCGCCGAACGCCCACTACCCGCACCTGTTCGCCCCGCTGGACCTGGGCTTCGCCACGCTCCGCAACCGCGTGCTGATGGGCTCCATGCACACCGGGCTGGAGGACCGCGCGCGGGACTTCCCGCGGCTGGCGGCCTATTTCGCCGAACGCGCGGCCGGCGGCGCCGGGCTGCTCGTCACCGGCGGCTTCTCGCCCAACCTGGTGGGCTGGCTCAAGCCGTTCGGCGGCAAGCTGTCGTGGCCGTGGGAAGCGCGGCCGCACCGCTTCGTGACCCGGGCCGTGCACGAGCACGGGGCGAAGATCTGCGCCCAGTTGCTGCATGCCGGCCGCTACGGCTACCACCCGCTGACCGTGGCGCCGTCGAAGCTCAAGGCGCCGATCAACCCGTTCACCCCGCGCGCCCTGTCCGCGCGCGGCGTGGAGCGCCAGATCGGTGCCTACGCCAACGCGGCCCGGCTGGCGCGCGATGCCGGCTACGACGGCGTGGAGATCATGGGTTCGGAAGGCTACTTCATCAACGAATTCACCGCCCCGCGTACCAACCGGCGCAGCGACGCCTGGGGCGGCACGCCGGAGAAGCGGATGCGCTTCGCGGTGGAGATCGTGCGCCGCGTGCGCGAGGCGGTCGGCCCGGACTTCATCCTCATCTACCGGCTGTCGCTGCTGGACCTGGTGGAGGACGGCAACCAGTGGGACGAGATCGTCATGCAGGCCAAGGCGGTGGAAGCCGCCGGCGCGACGATCATCAATTCCGGCATCGGCTGGCACGAGGCGCGCGTACCGACCATCGTCACCTCGGTGCCGCGCGCGGCCTTCGTGGACGTGACTGCCAAGCTCAAGCCGCACGTGCGGGTGCCGCTGGTCGCCACCAACCGCATCAACATGCCGGCCGTGGCCGAAGGCATCCTCGCCGCCGGCAAGGCCGACATGGTTTCGCTGGCGCGGCCGCTGCTGGCCGACCCGCAGTGGGTGGAGAAGGCGCGCGGCGGCCGTGCGCATGCCATCAACACCTGCATCGCCTGCAACCAGGCCTGCCTGGACCACGTGTTCGAGAACAGGCTGGCGAGTTGCCTAGTCAATCCGCGCGCCTGCCACGAAACCGACCTCGTCTATAAGAAGACGTTCGCGCCGAAGACCATCGCCGTGGTCGGCGCCGGTCCGGCCGGCCTGGCCTGCGCCACCGTGGCGGCCGAGCGCGGCCACCGGGTGACCCTGTTCGACGCCGCCGACGAGATCGGCGGGCAGTTCAACTACGCCAAGAAGATCCCGGGCAAGGAGGAGTTCCACGAGACCCTTCGCTACTTCCGCCACCGGCTGGAGGAGACGCGGGTGGACGTGAGGCTGTCCACACCGGTGGCCGCCACCGACCTGACCGGCTTCGACGAAGTGGTGCTGGCGACCGGCATCACCCCGCGCCGGGTGGCCTTCCCGGGTGCGGACCATGTCAAGGTCATCAGTTATGTGGACGTGCTGTCCGGCCGGGTGACCGTGGGCCGCCGCGCGGCGCTGATCGGCGCGGGCGGGATCGGCTTCGACGTGGCCGAATACCTGGTGCACGAAGGCGTCTCGCCCTCGCTGGACCCGGCCCGCTGGATGGCCGAATGGGGCGTGGACCCGGCCTTCGAGGCCCGCGGCAGCATGGCCAGGCCACAGCCGGAGCCGCCCGCGCGCGAGGTCTGGCTGCTCCAGCGCAGCTCCGGCAAGCCCGGCGCGCGGCTGGGCAAGACCAGCGGCTGGGTACACCGGGCCACGCTGAAGGCCAAGCAGGTGAAGATGCTCGGCGGCGTGGAGTACCTGGGCGTGGACGATGCCGGCATGCGCATCCGCGTGGACGGCCAGGAACAGGTGCTGCCCGTGGACCACGTGGTCGTCTGCGCCGGCCAGGAGCCGCGCCGCGACCTTCAACCCGGGCTGCTGGCCCTGGGCAAGGCCCCGCACCTGATCGGCGGTGCCGACGTGGCCGCCGAACTGGACGCCAAGCGCGCCATCGACCAGGGCAGCCGGCTGGCGGCGCGCCTGTAGGGGGCGGGTTCGCGGATGCGCGCGGCGCGCCATTGAGTAGGCCCAAGCGAGGGGCCTTGCCGCGAATATCTGCGGGCAGGGGCGCGGCTTCGGCCTGACCCCTGGGTGATTCCCAAGCCCCCCATTCCCCGCCCGACGGGGCTTCCCGGTGCGACGCGCTTCACATTTCCAGCCAGATCCGCCCCCCCGGCGTCAAGCCGTCCCGTTCAGCCCGAGTTGGGCCACCCCCGCCTACCTTGCGCGCACTTTCCGGTCCGCCGCCCACCAGTTCAGGCGGGCTGACCCGGCGCTCGCGGCCCTCTGCCCGACCTTGCCGGTCCCCGGGCAGCCCGTGTGAAGGCTGCCTCCCCATAACGCCCTGCCGCGTCATACCTGAGCCATTCCCTGCGTACCGGGAGAGGCAGGAGCGCGGGAAAGACGGAGCAAGGAGTTCCCATGAAACTGGCCTGGATCCTCTGGCTGTCGCAGATGCTGCCGCAGCCGGCCGCCGATTCGCTCTGCCTCAGCACCACCGTGTACCTGGAAGCCCGCGACCAGACCCTGCGCGGCCAGCAGGCCGTCGCCGAGGTCGCCCTGCGCCGCCGCGACAGCGGCCTGTGGGGCGACTCGATGTGCCAAGTGGTCACCGCCCGCAAGCAGTTCGCCCCGGGCATCGTCGGCCCCGACACCCGCCTGAAGAACGCGGACGCCTGGGCCGCATCGGTCCGCGTGGCGCTGAACGCCGAGCGCAACTGGGCGCTGCCGCCGGGCCAGCGCAAGGAAATCGTCCCGGGCGCCAGCCACTTCATGGCGCACCAGATCGCCAGCCCGAGCTGGCGCAACGCCTACCACGTGGCCACCATCGGCGACCACACCTTCCTGCGCGTGCAGCAGCTCAAGCCGCGCTCCTGAAGCCGGGCCGGATCATCCGTCACCCGGGCGCTGCGACATACCCCAGAGGCGCGCAGGCCAAAGCTGCCTGCATGTGCAGCAAGCCGGACTTTCTTGCTGAAACCGATCCGTGCCGTCCGCCATCCGGTCGCGTTGCACTGCGCCTGGATGCGTGCGGATGGAAAATTCCGGGCACGGCACTTGGTTCTCCTCTCCTATAGATAGATAACGTGCAAGAGAACGGGAGCCCGACCATCACGCGCCCGCTCGCCGGCCCATGCAACCGGGACATCCCGCCCGAAGCCGGCAATCCGAACCGCGGCATCCGCCGAAGCCTCGAGCCCGCATCCCGCCCCGACGGAAGCCACGGCCGCACAACGCTCCGTTGCACCACGCATCACGCCGGAAGCGCGCCAGGCCCGCGATAATCGCGGCCTTCCCTCTTTCCAGCCAGGAGCACCGCATGAAGCTCTACACCAAGCCCGGCGCCTGTTCGACCGCCGACCACATCGCCCTGCAGTGGACCGGGCAGCCGTTCGAGGTGCAGGTGTTGACGGCGGCCGAGATGAAGGCGCCGGCCTACCTGGCGATCAATCCCACCGGCGCGGTGCCGGCCATCGTGGACGGCGATTTCGTGCTGACCCAGAACGCCGCCATCATGGGCTACATCGCCGACACGCACCCGCAGGCGAAGCTCGCCGGCGACGGTTCGCCGCGGCAGCGCGCGCAGGCCACGCGCTGGCTGTCCTTCGTCAACTCCGACCTGCACCCGGCGTACCGGCCGCTGTTCGGACCGGCACTGTTCATCGGCGACGAAGCGCAGTACGACGCGATCAAGGACGCCGCCCGCAAGCGCCTGCGCGGCCTGTACGAATCCGCCGAGAAGCAGTTGGAAGGCCGCGACTGGCTGGCCGGCTTCCGCAGCTTCGCCGATCCTTACTTCTACATCACCCTGCGCTGGGCCGCGCCCACCGGCGTGGACCTGTCGGGCCTGCCCAACATCGCGGCGTTCAAGCAGCGCATGGAAGCCGACCCCGGCGTGCAGGCCGCACTGAAGGCCGAAGGCCTGGCCTGACGCATCGCCGGCCGTGCGGCCGGCGGCACAACGCGGCAGCGGGTCGAGGCCCGCAAGAAAACGGCCCTGCGGCGCGAGCCACAGGGCCGTTCGCATGAACCGCTACCGCCGCGTCAGCGCTGGTCGAGCGGCACGAAGGCCAGGTCTTCCGGGCCGGTGTAGTTGGCGCTGGGGCGGATGATCTTGCCGTCAATGCGCTGCTCGATCACGTGCGCGCTCCAGCCGCTGGTGCGCGCGATCACGAACAATGGCGTGAACATCGCCGTCGGCACGCCCATCATGTGGTAGCTGACCGCGCTGAACCAGTCCAGGTTGGGGAACATCTTCTTGATGTCCCACATCACCGACTCCAGGCGCTCGGCGATGTCGTACATCTTCATGTTCGACTGCTCGGCCGACAGTTCCTTCGCCACCTGCTTGATCACCTGGTTGCGCGGGTCGCCCACGGTGTAGACCGGGTGGCCGAAGCCGATCACGACTTCCTTGCGCTCCACCCGCGCCTTGATGTCGGCTTCCGCCTCGTCCGGCGTCTCGTAGCGCTTCTGCACCTCGAAGGCCACCTCGTTGGCACCGCCGTGCTTGGGCCCGCGCAGCGCGCCGATGCCGCCGGCGATGGCGCTGTGCATGTCGCTGCCGGTGCCGGCGATGACGCGGCAGGTGAAGGTGGAAGCGTTGAACTCGTGCTCCGCGTACAGGATCAGCGAGGTGTGCATGGCGCGCACCCACGAGTCGCGCGGCGTCTCGCCGTGCAGCAGGTGCAGGAAGTGGCCGCCGATGGAGTCGTCGTCGGTCTCCACGTCGATGCGCTTGCCGTTGTGGCTCCAGTGGTACCAGTACAGCAGCATGGAACCCAGCGAGGCCATCAGCTTGTCGGCGATGTCGCGCGCGCCGGGGTGGTTGTGGTCGTCCTTCTCCGGCGACACGCAGCCCAGCACCGATACGCCGGTGCGCATCACATCCATCGGGTGCGCCGACGGCGGCAGTTGCTCCAGCGCCGCCTTCACCGCCGCGGGGATGCCGCGCAGCGCCTTCAGCTTGGCCTTGTAGCCGGCCAGCTCGGCGCGGTTGGGCAGCTTGCCGTGCACCAGCAGGTGGGCGACTTCCTCGAACTCGCTGGTCGTGGCGATGTCCAGGATGTCGTAACCGCGGTAGTGCAGATCGTTGCCGGTGCGGCCGACCGTGCACAGCGCGGTGTTGCCGGCCGCGGTGCCGGACAGGGCGACGGATTTCTTCGGCTTGAAGCCGGTGGCCGGTGCGGTATCGCTCATGGTGTCCTCCCGTTGCGTGATGTGGGTGCGTGCGCCCGCGATGGCGCGCGCGGATGCCGTTGCGGGTCAGCCGCCCTGCTTCGAGAACAGCGCGTCCAGCTTGTCCTCGTAGGCGTGGTAGCCGAGGAAGTCGTACAGCTCGGCGCGGGTCTGCAGGGTGTCCACGATGTTCTTCTGCGTGCCCTCGCGGCGGACGGTCTCGTAGAAGTTCAGCGCGGCCTTGTTCATGGCGCGGTAGGCGCCGCAGCAGTACAGCGCGATGTCCACGCCGGCGCCGCGCAGGTCGTCGGTGGTGAAGAACGGGGTGGAGCCGAACTCGGTCAGGTTGGCCAGGATCGGCACCTTCACCGCGGCCTTGAAGCGGCGGTAGTCGTCCAGGGTCTTCATCGCCTCGGGAAAGATCATGTCGGCGCCGGCCTCGACGTAGGCCACGGCGCGCTCGATGGCCGCGTCGATGCCTTCCACTGCGGCGGCGTCGGTGCGCGCCATGACGACGAAGCCGGGATCGGTGCGCGCGTCCACGGCGGCCTTCACCCGGTCGATCATTTCCTCCTTCGGCACGACTTCCTTGCCGGGACGGTGGCCGCAGCGCTTCTGGCCCACCTGGTCCTCCATGTGCACCGCGGCCACGCCGACGCGCTCGAACGAGCGAATGGTACGGGCGATGTTGAACGCGCCGCCCCAGCCGGTGTCGATGTCCACCAGCAGTGGCAGCCCGGTGGCGTCGACGATGCGGCGTGCGTCGGTCAGCACGTCCTCCATGGTGCTGATGCCCAGGTCGGGCATGCCCAGCGAGTTGGCGGCCACGCCGCCACCGGACAGGTACAGCGCCTTGTAGCCCACGCGCCTGGCCATCAGGCCGGCATAGGCGGTGATGGCGCCCATCACCTGCAACGGCGATTCGGCGGCAAGCACGGCGCGGAATCGGGCGCCCTGGGAAGCAGGGGTGGCAGCGGAAGGAAGGCTCATGCGTCGTGGCTCCTGTTTCGTCGGCCTGGCCGTGCCGGCCGCGGGGGCCGGGCGGCGGGGGCGCGGAGGGCGCCCCGTGTCGGGCCGACAATCTGGCACCATCCCCCAGGTTGATCAATCTTGATCGGATCAATCAATATTTCCGCATGGCCTCTTCCACCGACCTGCTGTCCGCCCGCGAGACCTGCCGCCTGCTCGGCATCAGCCAGGCCACGCTGTACGCCTACGTCAGCCGCGGCCTGCTGGAATCGCGGCCGGGCCGCGACCACCGCAGCCGCCTCTACCTGCGCCAGGACGTGGAGCGGCTGGCCCAGCGCAAACAGGCCGGCCGCGGCGCGGCGCGCGGCGCGGCACAGAGCCTGGACCGCGGCCTGCCGGTGCTGGAGACGCGCATCTCGCTGATCCGCCCGGACGGGCCGTACTACCGCGGCCGCTCGGCCATCGCGATGGCGCGCGAGGGCGCGACGCTGGAGGACGTGGCCCGACAACTGTGGGACTGCGGCGGCCACGATCCGTTCGCCGCGGCGGCCGCGTCGCCCTGGCCGGCCGCGGTCGCCGGCATCGCCCTGGACGCTTCGCTGCCGCCGCTGGAGCGCGCGATGGCGGCGATTCCGCTGCTGGCGCCGGGCGTGCGCCATTCGTTCAATTCCGCGCAACGGGTCCGCCACGGCATCGCCGCGGCGCTGCTACGCCACAACGCCGCGCTGCTGGTGGCGCGGCCGCCTTCCGACGGCCCGGTGCACCGCCTCCTGGCACAGGCATGGAAACCGGGCGACGACGGCTTCGCCGACCTCGTACGCGCCGCGCTGATCGTCAGCGCCGACCACGAACTGAACGTCTCCGCCTTCGCCGCGCGCGTGGTCGCCTCCACCGGTGCGCACCTGCACGCCACCGTGTGCAGCGGATTGGCCGCGCTGTCGGGACCGCGCCACGGCGGCGCCACCGCGCGCGCCTACGCGCTGATCGCGGACGCGCGCGAAGCCGCGTCGGTGCGCGACTTCGTCGCCGAGCGCTGGCAGCGCGGCGACGACCTGCCGGGCTTCGGCCACGCGCTGTATCCGCACGGCGACCCGCGCGCGGCCGAACTGCTGGCGCGCGTGCGCACGCAGCACGCGGGCTCGGCCGGACTGCGCGCGCTGGAGGCCATCGTCGCCGCCACCGAGGACATCAGCGGCCTGCGCCCGAACATCGATTTCATGCTGGCGGCGATCTGCCACGCCAACGGCCTGCCCGCGCCGCCGGCGCTGGTGATGTTCGCCGCGGGCCGGCTGGCCGGCTGGCTGGCGCACGCGCTGGAGCAGCAGGCGCAGGGCCGGCTGATCCGCCCGCGCGCGCGCTATACCGGCGTCATGCCGCCGGCTTCGGAGTGACATGACGGAATCGCGGCCCGCACCGGTTTGACATCGCCCGCGCATGCAGTGACCCTTCACGGGTCCGCTTCCACCCATCGCCCGTGATGCGCCCTGCCCTCGTCCTGTCCCTGCTGCTGACGATGATGACGCCTACCACCATCGCCCGTAACGCCTCCGACAACCCCGCGCCGGCCGATGCCGCACCCGCGGCACCGGCACCGGCGGCGACGCCCGTGCCGCCGCCGCCCGCTTGGCTGCCGGCGCTCGACGCGCTCTACGACACCGGGCTGCGCGCGCCGGGGCTGGAAGACCGCAGCTTCAGCGCGGAGCAGTGGTGGTCGGTGGCCATGCCCTTGCTGGACCGCAAGCGCGGGTTCCAGGTGGAAGAGATCGGCCGCAGCGTGGAGGACCGCCCGCTGCGCCACGTGCGCTGGGGCAAGGGCAGGACGCAGGTGCTGCTGTGGTCGCAGATGCACGGCGACGAGAGCACGGCCACGATGGTGCTGGCGGACCTGTTCCGCTTCCTCGGCGAACACCCCGACGATCCGCGGGTGAAGCAACTGCGCGCCAACACCACCCTGCACTTCCTGCCCCTGCTCAATCCCGACGGCGCCGCGCGCTTCCAGCGCCGCAACGCACAAGGCATCGACATCAACCGTGACGCGCGCATGCTGGCCACGCCCGAGGGGCGCACGCTGAAGGCGCTGCACGACCGGGTGAAGCCGACCTACGGCTTCAACCTGCACGACCAGCGCGTGGGCTACCGCGCCGGCGATTCCGAGCGCGGCACCGCCATCGCGCTGCTGTCGCCGCCGTACAACCATGCCGCCGACGTCAACGACGTGCGCACGCGCGCCATCGAAGTGGCCGGCGTGATCCGCACCGCGCTGGAACCCTACCTGGCCGGCCACATCGCGCGCTGGGACGAGACCTTCGACCCGCGCGCCTTCGGCGACCTCACCACGCAATGGGGCACCAGCACCGTGCTGATCGAGGCCGGCGGCATCGACGGCGACGTGCAGAAGCAGCGCCTGCGCAAGCTGTATTTCCTCGGCCTGGTGGCGGCGCTGGACAGCATCGCAACCGGCCGCCACGCCGGCGTGCCGCACGGCCTGTACCGCGAACTGCCCGAGAACGGCGACGTGTGGCCGGACCTGCTGGTGCGCGGCGGCACGCTGGCGGTGCCGGGGCGGCCGCCGGCACGCGCCGACCTGCTGGTCAACTTCCGCGATCCGCTGGCAGAGACCGGCGGCGCCATCACCGACGTCGGCGACCTGGCGCATGCGAAGGCGCGCCGCAGCATCGATGCGCGCGGCCTGTTCATCGTGCCGCTGACGGGACGGACGGGCGAGCGCGCCGTCACCGATGCCGACGACGATGCAGAGGAAAAGCCGCGCGCGCCGCTGCCGTTGACGCCCGGCGCCAGTGCGCGCTTCGCGCTGAGCCGCGATCCGCAGGGCCGCGAGGTGGTGTGGACCCTGGACGGCAGCGTGGACCCGCAGGCACCCGCGCCGCCGCGCTGAGTTTCTTTCAGCCGCCGACGTCCGGCCCGCGCTGCAATGCGCGCTTCACTTCCTCCAGCGCGTTGGGGTCGTCCAGCGTGGACAGGTCGCCGGGATCGGCGCCCTGCGCCAGCGCCTGCAACGAGCGACGCAGCAGCTTGCCCGAGCGCGTCTTGGGCAACGCGTTGACGATGTAGACGCGCGCCGGCCGCGCCACCGCGCCCAGGTTCTGCTCCACCGTGCGGCGCATGCCGTCGGCGGCCTGCGCGCGCTCGTGCGGCTCGCTGGCAGCCTGGCGCAGCGTGGCGAACACCACCGGCACCTGCCCTTTCAGCTCGTCGGCCACGCCGATCACCGCCGCCTCCGCGACCGCGGCGTAGCCGGACACCGACTCCTCGATCTCGCGTGTGCCCAGGCGGTGGCCGGCAACGTTGATGACGTCGTCGGTGCGGCCGAGGATGAAGGTATAGCCGTCCTCGTCGCGGATCGCCCAGTCCAGCGAGCTGTACAGCAGTTCCTTGAAATGGCCGAAGTAGCTGCTCAGGAAGCGCGCGTCGTCGTTCCAGATCGTGGTCATGCAACCCGGCGGCAACGGCGGCTGCATCACCAGCACGCCCTTCTGCCCGGGCCCGACTTCCTCGCCCGTCGCCTCGTCGATCACCTTCATCCGGTAGCCGAGATTGGGGAAGCCCGGCGAGCCGAAGCGCACCGGCTTCATGTCCAGCCCCGGCAGCAGCGTCAGCGCCGGCCAGCCGGTCTCGGTCTGCCAGTAGTTGTCGATCACCGGCTTGCCCAGCGCCGCGGTGATCCACTGCGCGGTGGGCTCGTCCAGCGGCTCGCCGGCGAGGAACAGGTACTTCAGCGCGGACAGGTCGTGGCGCTCGATGAAATCGATGTCGTGCTTCTTCAACACGCGCACCGCGGTCGGCGAGGAGAACATGGTGCGCACGCCGTACTGCTCGCATAGCGCCCACCAGATGCCGGGGTCGGGATTGACCGGCAGCCCTTCGTACAGCAGCGAGGTGGCGCCGACGATCAGCGGGCCGTAGACGTTGTAGGAATGCCCGACCGCCCAGCCGACGTCGGAGGTGGAGAACATCACCTGCCCCGGCCCCACGTCGAACACCGTGCGCATGGACAGCGCCATCGCCACCGCGTAGCCGCCCACGTCGCGCTGCACGCCCTTGGGCTTGCCGGTGGTGCCGGAGGTATAGAGCAGGTAGCTGGGCTCGTTGGATTCCAGCCATTCCACTTCCACCTGCGCATCGCCGACCTCGGCGCGCAGGGCGGCGTAGTCCTCGTCGCGGCCGGCCACCTTCGGCTCTGCCGGGTCCAGCCCGCGCGAGACGATCAGCACCTTCGGCGGCGGCGTGGCGGCCTTCGCGCAGGCTTCGTCCACCAGCGGCTTGTACGGGATCACCTTGCCGCCGCGGATGCCGGCGTCGGCGGCGATCAGCAGCTTCGGCTGCGCGTCGTCGATGCGCAGCGCCAGGTTGTGCGCGGCGAAGCCGCCGAACACCACCGAGTGCACCGCGCCGATGCGCGCGCAGGCGAGCATGGCGAACACGGCCTCGGCCATGTTGGGCATGTAGACCACCACGCGGTCGCCGCGGCCCACGCCGAGCTTCTTCAGCACGGCGGCGAAGGCGTTCACTTCGCGGTGCAGTTCGCGGTAACTGATCTCGCGGGTGACGCCGGTCTCGGTGGACACCGCCACCAGCGCCAACTGGTCGCCGCGCTCGGCCAGGTGCCGGTCCACCGCGTTGTAGCAGAGGTTGGTCAGGCCGCCGACGAACCAGCGCCGGAACGGCGGACGGGAATAATCGAGGATGCGCTGCGGCGGCACGTGCCAGTGGATGGCCTTGGCCTCCTCGCCCCAGAAGGCTTCGGGCTGCTCGACCGAACGCCGGTAGACGTCTTCGTATGCCATGCGATCCTCCCAATGCGGACAGCGGCCACAGCATAGACCCGGGCGCGCGGCTCCACCCTGAGACCTTGGTCGTAGCCGTGCATACGCGAACGAGCGCCGCGGAAGCGGCCCTCCGTGCGATTTACCAACGCCGCGCCCCTACGCCTCGCTGCAGGCATTGCGCGCGATCGCCGCCCTGCTCGCAGTGCCGCTCCACTGCGCATCGTGGAACTCAAGTACGACGATGCCGCTGCGCCATGCGTGGCTGCGGATGCGCGCCTCATTCGATGCGGCAGCGCATGAACAAACAGAAAGGGCGGCCCATGGCCGCCCTTCCGGTGATCCCGTTGCCGGGAATCAGCCCAGCAGATGCGCCACGCCGGCGCGCTCTTCTTCCAGCTCGGCCAGCGTCTTGTCCATCGCGGCGCGACTGAAGTCGTCGACCGGCAGGCCTTCCACGCGGGTGTACTCGCCGCCGGCGCAGGTCACCGGCACGCCGTAGATCACGCCTTCCGGAATGCCGTAGCTGCCGTCGGATGGCACGCCCATGGTCACCCACTTGCCGCCGGTGCCCAGCACCCAGTCGCGCACGTGGTCGATGGCGGCGTTGGCGGCCGAAGCGGCCGAGGACAGGCCGCGCGCCTCGATGATCGCGGCGCCGCGCTTGCCCACCTGCGGGATGAAGGTGTTGGCGTTCCAGTCAGCGTCGCCGATGGCGTCCTTCAGCGACGTGCCGTTGGCGGTGGCGAAGCGGTAGTCGGGGTACATGGTCGGGCTGTGGTTGCCCCACACGACCAGCTTCTCGATGTCGGCCACGGCCACGCCGGCCTTGACGGCCAGTTGCGACAGCGCACGGTTGTGGTCCAGGCGCAGCATGGCGGTGAAGTTCTTCGCCGGCAGGTCGGGCGCGGACTTCATGGCGATGTAGGCGTTGGTGTTGGCCGGGTTGCCGACCACCAGCACCTTGACGTTGCGGCTGGCGACCT